>Ga0208979_100083_pt1 | contig 187869 bp, 171 predicted proteins | sample HotLakConsUCCSLE_FD_184738 | JGI IMG/M metagenome (GOLD analysis project Ga0208979, IMG submission 184738) | Hypersaline microbial mat communities from Hot Lake, Washington, USA - Hot Lake Consortium UCC-SLE (SPAdes) | ecosystem: Environmental > Aquatic > Non-marine Saline and Alkaline >... | reverse complement strand
TCTTCAACAAACTCAAATATTACAGACGTATAGCCACCCGATACGACAAGCTCGGCTCAACGTTCCTCGCCATGGCCAAACTCGCTTGCATCAGGCTACGTCTGCGCCATTATGAGTCCACGGCCTAGCGCGACTACCTATGAAGCGGTTTTTTGTTGTTTTCATTAGGATATTTTGGTGAGCGCGCAGGGGTTCGAACCCTGGACCTACTGATTAAAAGATAGCAGCTTTGCTTTTTTTAGAGCCTGGTTTCGTTAAAAGTCTGCGCTTCCCTTCCGAAATTTCGTTGTCAACATATTGAAAACCCTGCAAATACGCCGCTTTCCAGTCATTTTTGTGGTTCATTCTGGGAATTTCTCGATGCCGAGTTGTTTTTTTATCGTGTGACCCTATTGTGACCCAATCTGATTTATGGGACACGCAAACATGGTCAAGGTCGTAATAGACGGGAATACGCTTCAGGGCGCGCAAGGGGCAATAAAGCGGCGTGAAGAGCGTGAGTATCGCGACCAGGACACCTTGGGCCTGATGCTCCGTGTGAGAAACGGTGCAGGGCACTGGCTTTGGGCTACTCGGGACGGAAAAGTCAAACTCTGCCGTTTAGGGACGATAGAAGTTGACGAGTTGGGAAAGCTCCGCGCCCTGGTAAAGCGATTGAGGATCGAGCAAGCAGAGGGACGCGATCCGAAAGTTCTGGTTGCCACGTTCGTTGAAACTGGCGGGGTCGATATCCAAAAATCGATTGAGGTGGCCGGTGTGGCTGCTGGAGAATGGACGTGGTTGGTGATGCGAGACAGGTACCTCGATTACCTCAAAGAGAACTTGGCAGTGAAAACCTATTCGGGTCATAAGAATGCCCTTGGTGCATACGCCGACGGCATCCTTGCGCAGGATTTCAAATCGATGAACGACTTGCCAATCAAGTCAATCACACCGAGCGATATCAGTAAGGTTTTATTGTCCATCCAAGAGCGCGGAAAGGTAAAAGGCAAAGGCGGCAATTACGCCCAGATGCGCCTAACACATGCCGCTATCCGGGGGGCGTTCAAATGGGCAACGAGCCCAGAGGTCTACAACGAATCCAAGCTGTCGTTGAATGTGGCTTTGATGGTCTCGGTACCAAAGCGCCCACGCAAGGATTCGACAGATATCAGAGCAAAGGCGACCTTCACGCCGATCCTCGCTAGCCCGATTCAGCTCCATGATTTTGCATTCAGATGGCTGACAAGGGACTATAAATGCGATCCCAGCATCGTCAGTGCAATCCGACTTCAGATGCTGACCGGTCAGCGGATTGAGACGGTCTTGAGTGCGCACAAGAGCGAATTCGTGAGAACGAAGAGGCGACCATGGCGTTATGTTTGGGCGCTCGGGCCTGACAAGATGAGCGCCTATCGTCTGCTGCCGTTGCCCGACGTAGCAAGCTATGTGGTGCATGAGATGCTCACGGATGAAGAGCTCGTCAGACCTGAGAGCGTCTATCTCTTTCCGCCGTTGCGCCCTGAAAAGGGGAAATCAACCGACTTTTCCAAGGGCCATCTGAGCTACACAGCCGTCAAAAATGCCATACTGAAAGCCAGAAAAGAAGGCGGGCCTCTGCCAACCACATTCAAAGGGACGCACGATAACAGGAGGGCCTTCACGACGCATCTGGATGATTGGAAAAACTTAGGTTTCGTCGATGGGAAGTCCGTTGAGACGGTGACGCACAAAAATGAGGGCAGGGAGAGCGTCAGCCAGTCGATCTATAATTTCGATGACAAACTGAAGGAAAAATTCGCGGTACTTCAAACTTATGAGACCAAGGTTCTGTATGCGCCCACTCGCGGCGTTCCCAACGAGTATCATGATCGCTATTGGTCACTCGATCCAGACTCGATGCAGTGAGCCTTGCAAATTGGTTTCCGTTCAGCTTGGCTGGTTGCGAAGGAGAACCGTTTATGTGCAATCGAATAACGTCACGACCGGACCACAAGCCATTCGCGCGTTCACGAGAAGCGCCCAATGCACAAGCGGGCCCAGGGCATCCGGAAGTTCTGTGGTGAAACCGTCTGCAAATGCCTCGAAAGCGTGCACGGCGGTCTTTCAAATTGAACCTAAAGTGAGAACAGCCAGGCTCCCCATGACGGGCAGGATTATGCGATTCCTCTCCAAACGCCGTTATATGAAGTAATGGGGGGAAGCAGATGGAAAAGTACCAAACAGCGTTTGCAACAAGAAGCCAAAGAGGCGCTCGATCATGTCCGCTTGAGATGCTGCTTCGGACGGAATGGAAACAGACCATCGGCATACCGTTGAGCGAGGTCTTCGAAGACCTCTTCGCTTTCGCGGACATCAAAACCTTGAAGATCAAGGCCATCGACGATCTCATCACGAAGCCGATTTAGCGCCTCGCGTCGCCCCAGGTGGTGCTTCCCGGTGCTCATGATCATTTTCCAAAGCAGCATACGCGCCAAATCATCTCGTGATGGCCGACAGCGAGCGCGGGCCTCGTCTCTTACTCTCTGCTGGCGCGCTCGTTGCTCGGCATTGATTTCGCGTTTTGGTTTTTTTGTCATCTTTGTCTCCTTTTCCATATGGAGTCGCATTCTGGCGGGCGGCGATGCAAGCAACAAACGCCGTTTGTCTGCCAATGTTGACAATCTGAATTGGAATTGGTTTGCGGGCTTGGTTTCGAGGTCTCCGACCCTGCTGCCGCAAACGCTGTGCGGAAAAGAATCTGGAGGGTTCTGTGAGGTCCGTATTCTGAGCATGCCACGCCCAAAGATCGGACCTCATTGAAGCCCGATTGAACGAAGTCGCGGGCTGCCTGGAACTATGGGGATTTAACTGAAGTGTGGGATAGCCTGAGGCAAGGTCGAGCCTCACTGGTGTTTGTGAACCAGTCTGAACGTGAATGCTGGCGGGTGTTTGCAGTATGGTTGACGCCTCGGCTGGCTGGTTTGCATCGAGCTGAACCTGCGCGCCCTTGCGTTTTCCATCGCGCATGCACGATTGGCCAAAGCATTCGGCCCGCGGCCGCTTGGCATGCCGACGCTGATCGCTGGAAGGATGAGGTGCCTGATGCCATCATGAGCTGTCGTTCCACGCTGGCTGGCAAGCAGGCCGCCCAGGTGACCACGCGCCGATGACCGCCATGGCACCCCCACAGCAGGGGCAGCGGTGCGCCAATGGCGGAGATTGCCTGGTATCAGGTTCTTCAGCCACATTTTCCGGCGGCGGGACGTTGAGCAGTTTTCGGCACAGGTCCAGCTTGATTTGCCGGTGGCCATTGGCAAGAAGTCCGTAATGTCGAATGCGGTGCAAGCCATCCGGTAGAGTGTGAAGCAGGAAACGGCGGATGAACTCATCAGCATCGAGCGTCATCACCTTCCGCTTGCCGTGGTGGCGATAATCCTTCCATCTGAAGGCGACACGATCGCCATCGATGCTGACGAGGCGGGAATTTGAGATGGCAATGCGGTGGGTGTAGCGTCCGAGATAGGCCAGCACCTGTCTGGGTCCCGCGAAGGGCGGCTTGGCATATACCACCCAGTCAACGCGCCGTGCATCCCTTCCCGTTCGATTGAATGTGGCAGGGTTAGCCAGGTTTGCCATGTCGCCGAAGAACCGGAGCTGGCCCTGATCGTAGGCCTGCTTGAGTTCCTCCAGAAACAGTCGCCGGAACAGCCGTGACAGAACCCGCACGGGCAGGAAGAAGCCCTTCCGGCAGGCGACCCAGCGAGACTGGTCGAATGACAATCCGCCGCCCGGAACGATGCAATGGAGATGTGGATGATACTGGAGGTTCTGGCCCCAGGAGTGCAGCACGGCGATAAAGCCGATCTCGGCACCCAGATGTCTGGGATCGGCGGCAATCCTGCGCAGTGTCTCTGCGACGGCACGAAACAGGATCGTGTAGACCTTCTCCTTGTTCTGGAACGCGATCGCGGCGATCTGTTGCGGCAGGGTGAAGACGACATGGAAATAGCCGACGGGCAGAAGGTCTGCCTGTCGGGCGGCAAGCCAATCGCGGCTGGCCTGGCCCTGGCATTTTGGGCAATGCCGGTTGCGGCAGGAATTGTAGGCAATGCGGACGGTGTCGCAGTCCTGGCATTGCTGGACATGCCCGCCCAGGCGAGCGGTCCGGCACATCTCGACCGCACTCATGACGCGGCGCTCGACACGCCCCAGGTGACCTTCATGTGATTGACGGTAATGTTCGCCGTAGCGGCGGAATATATCCGCCACTTCAAACCTGGTCGACATGGTTGGCTGTCTCAGCCGGGCGGAACCCCCTCCAGCATCAGACGGTCGAACGGGCTCGTCGTGCCGCGGATCAGTTCGTTGGACACCTTGGTGTAGCGCGCCGTGGTGGACAGATTGTTGTGGCCGAGCAGAACCTGGATAATGCGGATGTCGGTTCCGCTTTCCAGCAGATGGGTGGCAAAGCTGTGACGCAATGAATGGACAGTGACCTGACTGTCGAGGCTGGCGGCGGTACGAGCAAATCTGCAGGCCGAGTGCAGGAAAGTCACATCGATGGGTTTGGTTTCATCCCGTCCCGGAAACAGCCAGAGTTCGGGTCGCGCCAGCCGCCAATAGGCTCGAAGAATGGAAAGCAACTGGACCGAAAGCATCACCGTACGGTCCTTGCCGCCCTTGCCGTGTTTGACGTTGATGACACCTCGTTCACTGTCGATGTCGCTGACCTTGAGTACAACAACCTCACCAGCACGAAGCCCGGCGGCATAAGCCGTCGTTAGCGCTGTGCGCGCCTTCAGGCTCGGAACAGCCTCAAGAAACCGGATGATTTCATCACCATTTAGAATTCTCGGCAGTTTGGATGGGGTGCGGGCATAGGCAATCCGTTCCGGCAGGTGCTCCTGGCCGAGCGTCACGCCGAAGAAGAAACGGATGGCGCAAACCGTCTGGTTCAAGGCTGGCCAGGAAATGCCAGATGACACCAGATGCACCTGAAACGTGCGGACATCCTCCAATCCAAGGCGCTCTGGTGAGCGACCGAAGTGCCGCGCAAATCTGCTGACAGCATAAATATATGCTTGTTGCGTCGCAGGCGACAGATTGCGGATTGTCATATCCTCGATCATCCGCCGACGCAGGGGGCTCAAGTCCTTCATGATCTTCTCCTGTTCAAAGGTGGGCCAAACAGCCCAATCCTTCAAAACAGCAGCGCATCATGCAAACCGCGCGATCCAAGTGCCGCGGTAGCGGCTTCGTTCAATCGCCCAGGCGGACTTAGGAATCGCGGGCGCCGCATTTGGTAACGCGGAAGCCGAATTCTGAATCGCGCTTTCAGGGCGCCGCTTTTTTTGGGCCCGCTGCGGAGGCATCCATTTCCCTGCCAAGAAGCGCTCTTACTTCATGGCCATCCAGTGTCTTGGCCTCAACAAGACGCCTTGCAAGCGCTAGCAATACATCGCGGTGCTGCGATAACATTTGCAAGGCCAACGTCTCGGCAACCTCAAGCCGGGCATGAACATGTTGTGCAAGCTGGCGGTCAAGCGAGAGGATAGATGGTTGATCTTGCACTGAACGGTAAAGCAAAGGTTGGATTTTGCCGAAGCCAAGGTTCGTCTCGGCATCTGTGGCAAGCCTGGTCGCCCTGGCGAGATCGGACATTTCACTGCCGCCAGAGCCAACGCCCGCTTCGCCAAAAACGAGCTTTTCCGCAGCCTGCCCAGCGAGTGCGCAGGCCATCATCTGATTGAGCCAGCTTTGTGACTGGACACCACCCTGTCGCATCTCACTTTCGACAAAACCTCCGAACCCATTTCCGACCGTTACCGTCCTGACGATTGCGATATCGAATACGGTCCAGGCGAGTGCATGGCCGGATTCATGGACAGCAATCCGCCAGACCAACTCTGGCGACATTGCCGCTTGGCCCGCAGTGAGTGCTGCATGGACGTCGCCATAAGACAGTGGTCGCTTTTCGCGACGGGCTTTCTGTCGAGCTTCACGAACAAGGCGCTCGATGTCGGCACCCGTTTTTCCGGCCGCAGCCAATGCAAGCGGCTGGAGCGCTGAGTTCAGATCGGGCGCTGCGGCGCTGATATGAGCGTTATGCATTGATGAGCACTCCTTGTTTTCTTTGGCTGGACTGATCGCTGCCGTCATCGGCAGTGCTGCCGTTGCTGAGGGCAGGCAGTTCACCAAGCGCACTTGTGCCACCGACGGAACTGCCGATCTCCCTGCTGTTCAAAATGGCATCGAGATCACCTCCGAGATGATGCGCGATGATTTTCACCAGGGCAGCTGTATCTGGCGGCGGGATAACGATATGCTTCTCAAGCCGACCTGAACGCAGAAGAGCAGGGTCGATCTTGTCTGGCCGGTTTGTCGCACCCACAACGATGACGCCTTCGGTTTTTGCTGCCCCATCCAGCAATTCCAACACACGGTTCACGAGGCTCGACCAGTAATCATCGTAAGCTCGGTCACTGCCGCCGCGGTTTCCGATGTTGTCCACTTCATCGATAAACAGGATGCACGGAGCGATGCGAGTGGCATGTTCGAAAGTGGCGTTCATCGCTGCCAAAACATCGCCGAGATGCGACGCTTCCAACCATCTCGCCACGGATGTCGCGATCAACGTGACGCCCAGCGTGTTGCAGAGCGCTTTGGCAAAAGTCGTCTTGCCCGTCCCAGGTGGCCCGGAGAGCAGTAACCGTGAACTGAGATCAGACCACTCGACTTCCTTGTTCCTAAACGCCTCAAGGTCAACCTTGAGATCAAGCGCCCACATCTGCGCATCGCCGTAACCTGCCAGCCGTTCAACAAACAGGTGATCCTTTCCGGATGACGGTGCGCAAGGCTGCCCCGCCTTTTGTCCTGTGACCGACTTTGATTGAGCCGCTCCTTTGACTGGCTCAATGATGTCGAAACAGCCCGCATATTTCTCGCGCTTCCTGGCTTCCGAGCGACCTGACCTGTTCATTAACGAGCCCAGCCCGCCCTCCTTTCCGTCGTCTCTCTTCGCTTCAGCCTGCACCGCGTTTTCGGCTTCGAGCGTCGATAGGATTGCGACAATCTTGGTCAGCGACCGCCCTGGACGGATCGCAATCGCGAGATCGTCAATCCCAAGATGCCGCGGCTCGAAGTCGAGCTCCTTCATGAGGAACCATGAGCGGTCGATCGGGATTTGGTGACAGATCGCAAGCACATCAGCGATCAGGCTCGCGTCAATCCCGGTTCCCTCGATCATCATGTCCGCAACAGCGACAAGCCGGGCAGGTAGCGTCCGTTCACGCTCATCACAGATGATCAGCGGCTTGAATGTGGTCAGAACCCGCTTCGAGACGATCGTGCGAATTTCGTCGTCGTCGTCGCAGCGTTTCAGCGAAGCACTGCCCAGGCAGTTGAGGGATTTCCGCGGCTTAGAATCAGCAAGCGGCTTGTAGCGCCCGGTCAACGTTGAATGTTCCGTGATCGATTCAAGTGACACATGGAATGGCAGCACAAGACCGTCTTCGAGCAGATTGCCAAAGTGTCGCTCGAATTCCCGCACCGGGACCTGGACCCCGACAATCGATTTCCTGCGCTTCATGATCGAAAGCAACCGAGCAAGGCCATGCTGATCCTGCTCAATTGCTTTTGCAAGCAGTAGTGCTGTAGCGACTTCAGGAACCTTGGGTGCCGGTGCAAGGCCTTCAATGATCAACAGGACATGATCCCGAAGTTTTGCCAGTTCAGCAGGGGTCAACGTAGCTGTAAGCCCCGCCACGTGCGTCGACCCATTTGCTTTGGACGTCAGGTTTGCTAGTGACTCGCTTTCATTTCCCGTTTCAGCCGATGCGCCGAACGGCTCGTCTGGACTTCCACCGAATTTGACGGATTCATTGAGCGTGTCGGCGGCGGCGTCATCGTCATCGTCATCGTCATCCAGGATAAATCCACCGAACTCCTCCGATTCCAGTTTTCCTTCGATGTGCATCCTGTTCCGCGAAGCCGTTTCCAGGAGCATCTCGATCAATTCCCGATCCTGATCGACATCACCGGAAAAGCGCGTAGCCGTTTCCGCCGCGAGTTTCCAGACAGTGCCACGGCGCTCCGCTTCACCGAGCGGCTGACTTTCAAGAATGTCCGCGTCCATGGCTCGCCCAAAGGCTTCAAGCCGTGCCGCACGCTGCTGGCGAGCCATGAGATAACGTGTAATGCGTTTGCTGATCTTGCTCATCACTTTTGCTCCTTGGCGCAGGTGGAATACTCGGCAATGGTTTGAAGGTTGGCTGGCAGGAACCGCCGGTTTGCATCGAGCCAGTCTTTGAGGATCAATCCGGCCGGGTGCTTGAACTGACACATCAGATCAAGCCGCCGCTTCAAATGTTTCGGAAGGTGGGCCTTGCCGTATTCTCCTGTTCCGACGCGGCGGATGATATTGCGGACCGTACCCGGAGCCATTTCGTCGATCAGCTCAGGTGTTGGGTTGCCTTTCAGGGACATTGCCAGGAGTGCGAGCTGTTCATGAACCTGGTTTGGCCGCCCGTTTGGGGAGTTTGGTTTCAGCGGTGGCTGAAACGGGGACGGTGACTTGTACTTACGACATTCACTGTTCTGCGCCGCATGTTGAGATGACAACGCCACCGCTGCAGAGCGTGGATTCTTCGGCCGCTTCGGGAACGGAATGACATTGTTGGTGGAAGTGTTGGGATCGGATTTACGCATGACATATTTCTCCCTGCGCCGGATCGTTGGGATCGGCGGGTGTCGTGAACAATAAGATTGATGAATGGGTAGAGCTGGGCGCTCTTCAGTGCCGGGTTGGCACTTGAGCGAAGCCCAGCTTGATCTGCTGTGGCCCGCCACTGGCACTGATGACAGTAGTGTCGCCAGGGGTCGGATCATCCTCGTCATCAGCTTCCATCTCTTCGACGGCCTCAGAATGATCCGGGAGGGCTGTCGGCAGATGGAGGGACTGCGCAAAAGTCTGGCAAGCCTGCTTCCAATTCACCTCAATGCGAGATTGGAAATTTGCTTGGAGAGATGCGATCGCTGCGCCCGCGCCCTGAACTTCGACAAGATGATCAAGCTGTGAGATATGCCAGATGCCGCCGGTCAGGTCGGTCTTGCGATGGTCAGTTGTGAGGATCACGACCCTCACGTCTTTGGCGACCAGACGCTTATGCTCTTTGTAGAGGAAGTCCGGCACGACAAGCCCTGCCGCTTTCATCCGGTTTTGCAGGTCATCAATCCGCACGCGGTCATATGTGTAGACGCTACGTTTTGCATCGACCACATGCGCCGTTTTCGTGCGCTCGTTGAGAATGACAAAATCCGGCGTGTAGGTCTTGCGGCCGCCCATGTCGGAATCGAACGTCAACGCATGATAGTTCTCTGCGTCATTCATCTCAACGAGTTGCAGAGCTGCCGGCAACACGGGCAGGCGCAGATTCTGGGTCAGAACCTTGAGGTCTGGATTGCATTTGGCAACAGCAGCAATGCCAAGTTCAATCAGTCGGCCTTCAAGGGCAGGCAGAGGCCGAAGCACCGATGCAAGATTATCGATGCCGCGAGAAAGCGCTTGTCCGAGGGCATCTGCGGACAGCGATGTTTCGACGAGGTCATTGATGAACGCATCGAACTGCTGCGTCAATTCCGGAGAATCTGTGGAATATGCATACACGGATGCGGTAGTTGTCTTGAGGGTAGTCTTGGTCATGGAAAGCTCCTGTTGAAGTGCTATGACGGCAGCATCCAGGCAGACACCGAGCGTCGAATGCGGAAATTATTTCCGCATTGGCTGCCCCAAATGGGCAGTCGGACAGCTGATATCGGCGAGAACCTGGGCGTGATCGCAGTGAAGTGAAATGATCAGTGACGAGAGAACGCGATAGGTGACCGCAACGGGTCGCCATTCAGCTTTATGCGTTGCCATGATCGAGCTTCAACAGGAGAGGGATGTGATTGGTCTTCCCCATCAGGGGAGATAGCGATAAAGGTCAACATAGCCTTGGGCCTTTCGAGAGAAGGTTGCGGGTCAGGCCCTCGTTCGATGTTGACGCATCGGCGGGGGCCGTTAAGTCGCTGCAGAAATTCAGTTTCTGACGACAATCCACAGATAGTCCCGAGTTGCTTGTCCGGCAAGGCAAAAAGAACGTATCCGGAACAAGAGCTCTGGAATGGTTAACAAGCGACGCGGGCAACTTGGGAGAACAGCCAAAGGATAGCCCACATGACATTGATCGTTTAGAATGATTTGTTCTCCAACGCCAGGATCGCTTCGAAGAAGCTGTCACCGCAAGCGCCGCAGGGGTTTGCCTGGAACCTCTATAAAATACAGCTGTGCTGCTACTAGAGTATTTGGTAGAGCAAGAGTATGGCGATCAGCTTGAATATCCTTTCATTGGTTGTAGTTCCGCTGGCCTATGCGGTTGGCGTAGTCTTTGCGCTTGTTGCAATTTCACAAGAGCGCAGCAGTCAGGGGGCCGTGGCCTGGGCCGTCGCCCTGGTTACGATGCCGTTCCTATCTGTCCCTCTCTTTATGATCTTCGGCGGATGGCGGTTCAGCGGTTACGTCAGGAAGTTTCGAACGCAATTGGCGAAGACACCAATCAACCAGGATTTGCTTCCAGACACTCTGCGTCTTTCAAGAACAGAGTTGGGCGCAATGCAGGTCATTGAAAAACTTGCACGGTTTCCGTTTACCAGAGGCAATGAAACGGATCTCTTGATTGATGCCGAAGAAACCTATGCGGCAATTTTTCAATCAATAGATCGCTCTGAACGAAGCATACTGATGCAGTTCTACATCATAAATGATGATGATGTGGGCCGGGATTTTGCTCGACACCTGATCAGTGCCGCACAACGCGGCGTTCAAGTGAGGCTGCTTTATGACGAGATAGGTTGCAACAGGACGCCTGAGGCGTATTTTTCGAGGCTGAGAAGCGCCGGGATATCCGTTTCGCCATTTGGAAGTGCGACGAGGATGGGGAAGCGGTTCCAGATTAATTTCAGGAACCACCGGAAAATTGCGGTGTTTGACACTCAGATCGGGTTTACCGGAGGGCTGAACATTGGTGACGAGTATCTTGGCAAATCAAAAGGGCAGCGAACATGGCGGGACACCTGCCTTCGGTTTACGGGCCCGACTGTAAAAGCGGCACAATTCTCCTTTCTGGAAGACTGGCATTGGGCAACTGGCGAGCAGTTTGAGCTCGATTGGTCGACCCCTACCATACAGGATGATGCAAAAACCGCCCTGTTCCTGGCCACAGGGCCTGCGGACAAGGACGACACGTTCAAACTGTTTGTTGTTCAGGCGATAAATGCCGCACAGGATTCAATCTGGATTGCGACCCCCTATTTTGTGCCGGATGAGGAGGTGATAACCGCCCTCCATCTGGCAGTGATGCGAGGGGTCGAGGTTCGGTTGCTGGTGCCGGAAACCAGCGATCACTGGATCGTCGGACTGGCTGTCCATGCCTGGATCGACCGCGCACTGTCCAATGGGGCGAAGGTCGATCGATACAAACCTGGCTTCATGCACCAGAAAGTCATGCTGATCGACGACCGGTTTTCTTACGTAGGCTCAGGAAACATGGACAACCGTTCGTTTCGCCTCAACTTTGAAGCCGGCTTGCTTGTCCTGGACAAGGAATTCGCGCGAAAAATAAAATCAATGTTGGAGCGAGATTTTGAGCGTAGTGAACCGATGGCGGCTGGCCATCTTGCCGGTCGCCCGCTTCTGTTCAGATTGATGGTCAATCTGGCGCGTCTCGCATCACCACTGTTGTAATCAGACCTGCTGGAAAGATGTATCTACTGTTGCAACAATTCGAATTCTGTCTGTACAGGCAGGTGATCGGATAGCCGAACGTTCAGAACCTCGGCCTTTCGATAGGAGATCGACCTTGAAGCAAAGATGTGATCAATATCGGAATTGGGTTTCCAGGAAGGGTAGGTGTTCGTCGAATTCCCGGTAATCAAATTCATTTCGGACATATTGGCGAAATCCTGTATCCAGGGGCGGGTTGAGCGGCAATTGAAATCGCCTGCCAGGATCGTCTTTGGCCGCCCATGCAGTACTTCCCTGATCAGTTCCAATTGTCTGACCTGCATCTTGGCATAGAGGCTCAGATGCGTGTTCGCAATTGTATGGCCCTGTATCGTGCAGACCAGCAGACCGCGGCCTCTCATTCTTCCAGGCAACCGGTATTCTTCAACCTCGTCAATCGGATAGCGCGAAAAAATCGCATTCCCGTGTTGAGAGATGCCGGGGATCACCCTTGTGGTCTGTGATGCGCCAAACTGGAAGCCGGATATTTTCTTCAACGCGTCGTATTGCGATGAAAAGCCGCCCCGCCTTCCGCCCAAATCCAGTTCCTGCAGACAGACAATATCGAAGCCGGAAATGAAGCGGCCGATCTTTTTCAACGTCCTGTCTTTTGCCGGGCTGTGGGCAATCTGTTTTCTTATTCCGAAAAGGTAATCGCTGTAGTGCCGGCTCCCGATGCAAGCCTGAATGTTGTAGCTCAGCAGTTTCATTCTTGTCAGGCTCCGTCGCATTAAAGATCGGGTACTGGAGCAGCTTCATTATCGGGGCTGCGTTTCGATTGTCAGGTTATTAAACGGCATGCTCCAGGCGTTACAAGCGGCGTTGCCGGAATAGCTGCTAGCCGCCATCGCGCAGCACCTCCGTCGGTGCTCAATACCCCACCGTCGCCGAACCCGTCCACCTTGGGTCAGATGCCCCCAGCAGCAGGCCCCAGCAGCAGGCCCTTGTTCGCATCGTCATGGATCGACTGGTCGAGCCCGTCACGCTCTTGACCGGGATTGTGTGGCCCTTGGCTTCGAGTGCTGCCACCGTGTTGCGCGACAGGCGGCCATAAATTCGGAGATGCCGCCATCAGTGTGACTCTCCAATGGTTGGCCAGGACGGTTTCTCCAGCGCGATAGATACCCATTGAACGGTTGTCATGCATAAACCTTCGCCGACGTTCGCAGTTGGCATAAACCGAATTCATTTGAGGTGGCAACCAAAGTCCGCAATTGGCCGAAATCACCAACGTGACTTGGCGCCGTCCAATGACTTACTCGTGGAACAGGCATGGCGACCAGAACCCCCAACCATCATGATAATTGTGAGGGGCGGCAGGAAAACAAAGGCTCTGTCCCAGAGCAACGCCCCTACGGCCGTCTTCCCCTAATCGAGGTAGTGGGCTGTTTTTCTGGAGGGAACCAAATTCACATCGACCCGTTCCCTTATGACGGAAGCGAGCCAAAACGCGGCCCGCTTCTTTGATTGAAGTCGTCAAAGGAGCGAATTCATGCTTAAGTTTATTGGTGGCACCATTGGAGCCATCTTCATGGTCGGATTGGTCGTTGTGATCCTTCTTCTCATGCTTATCTTCTAAATCCCGGAGTCCCCCCGGAGCCAGATGGCGGCGACGCTTTCCCTAATGTCGCCGGTAACAGCAGAAAGAGCGAGCATGGCCAGCATCGAAGAGCCGAAGGTCCGCGACCTCGTCGTAACCGACGTGCGCAGCCTCAAGGCGAGTGACAGTCCCGACAAGCTCCTGCAGGCCCTGTCAGGAACCTCTCAGGACGTATTCCCCATCCTCGACGAAAAGGACTGCGTCATCGGGACGATCGGCGAACTCGATCTTTTGCGCATCCTGTCTCCAAGCGAACCCACCCTGTCGTTCGGCCCGGGCAAGCTCGTCCGCGAAGGTTTGATCGACGATGTCGAGGATATGATGATGCGCAAGCCATCCACCTGTCTGGTCGAGGAGCCGCTGCGTGTCGCCCTCAAGCGCATGGCAACAATGCAGATCGCCCAGCTCGTCGTGGTTAATGATGACAACAGGCTTATAGGACTTTTGCGCGGCCGCGACATCTTCAGGGCGCTGTTCGGGAAAGACCCGGCATGAACATGCTGCTTGCCCTCGTTGTTCTCATCCTGGCTGCACGCATCGGTGGCGAGTTGGCGACCCGTGCCCGTCAGTCTCCGATGCTGGGCGAGATTGTCGCGGGACTGCTGCTCGGACCGACGGCACTCAATCTCATCACGCCAAACGAAACGCTTGAGTTTCTCGGCCATCTAGGCATTCTCTTCATGACCTTCCTCGCCGGTATGGAGACGGACCTACGCATGTTGCGAAAGGTGGCGGGGCCAAGCGTGCTTGTTTCGGTTCTGGGCATCGTGTTTTCGGTGGCCCTCGGCTTTGGCGCAGGCTGGCTGTTCGATTTCGGCGTCGCGTCCAGCCTGTTCCTCGGTGCGGCGCTGTCGACGAGTTCGCTTGCCGTGACCGCCCGGGTCTTCACGGACTTCAAACTGATGCGCACCCGGGTGGGTCTCTTGTCCATGGCAGCTCATGCGATCGACGATATCCTCGCCATGCTGCTCATCATCTTCGTGGTATCGTTTTTCGGCGGCGAGGCTGCTGCCGAACCCGCCTGGCTGGTGATCGGTAAGGTCGCGGCGTTTCTCGCATTGACGGCCGTCATCGGTATTTTCCTGCTGAAGCCCGTCATGCGATGGGTCTACCGACTGCGCAGCCGCGAGATGCATTTCACGGTGGCCGTGCTCCTCGTCCTGGGCTTCGGTTGGATGGCCGAATTCTTCGGTCTTGCGGACGTGCTTGGCGCATTCGTGGCGGGCGCCTTCCTTCACTATACCGAGGAAGCCGAGCCCGCGATGGTGCATCGGGTCGAAGCACTGTCAGACGGCTTTCTGGTGCCGATCTTCTTCGGCGTCATAGGACTGCAGACCGATCTCTTCCTGCTCGTCGATGCCGTACCGCTGGTGCTTGTCGTGCTCTCTGCCGCGATCGTCGGCAAACTCGTCGGCTGTGGCCTCGGCACGCGCATCATGGGCTATTCCAGCCGAGAGAGCGTCATCGTTGGCGCAGGTATGGTTCCCCGCGCCGGGCTGGCGTTGATCATGCTCGGGCTGGTGCCCGCCGGCTCGCTGCCGGAGGTCATGTCGCCGCTGCTGGTTGCCATTGTCTTCCTCACAGCGTTGGTCACCGGCCCAATCCTGCGTTTATCGGTCAGGCCGGAACCGAGGCCTGAAACGGCATCTTGAAGCAATTTGCGGATAGCCACTCCGATCTTCTGACGGGTCATCCACGATTGAGCACAGTCCAGGCGGGCATAAAGCGGCATCGCCACCTCTCTGTTATAGGGGATCGCGCTTCGCTACGCAGGGCTGGAACCGTCGAAGAAACCGGTCCCACGGCCGGCGGCTTTACCGCATCTATGCACGCAGATCACCGAAACGAGCAGGTACGGTAGCCGTAATTGACGGTATTCGTCCGGGCTCTCCCGGCTAGTCAGCAAAAAGTTGCGGCCGGCGGTTCGGCGATGCGGTTGAGTTTCTTGACCTTGCCTGAATTCTTTAGACCGCATAGTAGGCCTCACTTTCCCTGAGATAACTTGGGGGACGATATAATGCCGATCCAAGTCCGTTCCCCAGTTTCGACTCCCGCGCTGTAAGCCTGCCCTTGATCGGTTAAATCAGGGACCCCGCAATTCGATCCGCCAGATCAGCTATCAACCTATTCCACAGGCACACGGATTGCATCTTGCTCGGTCGGACGCACGGCAGCCCCAGTCTTCCAAACCGAGATCGCAACTCCGGCGCCGAGGATAGCAAAGGTGATGCCCAGCGACCATTCCGGCGGAAATTTTTCCCAGCCCATCGCTTCGGCCACAAAGACTTTGGAGCCAATGAATACGAGCAGCAACGACAGCGCGTATTTCAGGTAGGCAAATCGATGCAGCACCGCGGCCAAAGCGAAATAGAGCGCGCGCAGGCCAAGGATCGCAAAGATGTTCGAGGTGTATACGATGTAAGGGTCGGTCGTGATCGTAAAAACTGCTGGCACCGAATCGACCGCGAAGACGAGATCCGCCACCTCGATCAAAATCAGCGCAAGGAAGAGCGGTGTTACGAACCGTACCATTTTTCCCGTACGCGGATCAGGTTGCTTCACGAAGAAGGCATGGCCTTGTATTTTCTCGGTAACATGGAACCTGCGCTTGAGGAATTTGAGCAACGCGTTGTCGTTGAGATCGTGGTCCTTTTCGGTCACAAACAGCATCTTGATGCCTGTGAAGATCAAAAACGCGGCAAAGATGTAAAGCACCCAGTGATATTGTTCGACGATCGTCGCACCGAGACCGATCATGATGCCGCGCAGCACAATCACGCCCAGAATGCCCCAGAAGAGCACGCGATGCTGATACTGGCGCGGGATTGCAAAGAAGCCGAAGATCAGCGCTATGACGAAGATATTGTCCATCGCGAGCGTCTTCTCAACCACGAACGCTGTCAGGTATTGCGCCGTGGCGGTCGCATCCATTTGCCACCAGATGAAACCAGCAAATGACAGACCCAGCGAAATATACATCGCTGAAAGCTTCAGGCTTTCTGCGACCCCGATCTCGTGGTCGTCCTTGTGCAGGACACCCAGATCGAAGACCAGGAGGCCCACCACGATAGCCAGAAAGACAAGCCACATCCACAACGGCTTGCCGAGAAACAGAAAGAGCAGAATTTCCACGCCGGGACCTCATTTGCATGTTCACGCCGAGGTCACCGGGAGGGTCAAGGAGTCCGGGCAAGCCATCGAGCGCACTCGATGCGGTCCGACATCACAACGGTCATCCGTCGTCAGAGGGGCCCGGCCCGCTAACGTAAAATCGGATTGCACCGATAGCGATTCAAGCCCTGACGAAATATTTAATTATCTAGGTTCGCAAGCGTTGTGAGTACCGGCACTTTGACAAATTTAAAAAACCTACCCGGCGAGCAGCCAGATCAATGGGACCACAACCGGAGAGCTGTCCATCGATCTGGCCAAGCGGATCAATTGGCCCGCCAACTCCGGTCTCCAAAGGTGGTGAGCGCGATCCGATCGGCGAAAGAGGCAAAACAGATATTTGAAGCCATGACTGGGCCGTGAGGGCTGACGACAGAACAGCTCGGACCAATTCATTGACGGGAATTCCATCTTCGCGTTACGTCGGAGGGAAGCCCGTAATGATGACGCCTCAGTGCCTTCAGCCTGGTGGCTTGCAGTGAAAGCAACGATGCAGATTCTACAGCGACTTCTGATTGGACTTGGCGGACTGGCTATCGTCTTGACCGTGCTGCCGCTGATCCCGAGCGATGAGGCTTTCATTCGAGTATGGGATTTTCCACGGCTTCAGGTCGCCACAGTTCTCGCCATCGCGCTTGGCGCTTCGCTCTATCCCTTATCGCTGCGCAGGAGATGGAAGGTAGTCTATGTTACCGCGTTGACCGGAGCACTCGTGTGGCAGGCTTACGCGATCTGGCCCTATACGCCGCTGCACGAACCGCAAGCCAAGGCACTGGCTGCGTGCGAGCAGGAATCGCGGCTATCCCTGATGGTTGCGAATGTCCTGGTCGAAAACAGAAACGCCGCACCTTTGATTGCCATGGTGGATCGGTTGGGTCCAGACCTGGTGCTGCTCGTCGAAACCGACAATTGGTGGGATGCAGCGCTGGAGCCGCTGAAGAATGACTTTCCCCACGTTGTAAGCCATCCGCAGGAGGATTCCTACGGCCTCCACTTGTTTTCCCGGTTCGAACTGGTCAGTCCGCAGGTGCGTTTCCTCCTTGACGATTATGTTCCCTCAATCAAGACTGGCGTCCGTTTGCCGTCGGGTGCGCTGGCAAACTTTTATGGATTACACCCGAAGCCGCCACCGTTGGATGACACGGAACAGCGGGACGCCGAATTGCTCATTGTCGGGAAGGAAATCCGGAACGAAGCTACCCCCTCAGTTGTGGGCGGTGACCTGAACGACGTTGCTTGGTCTCAGACCAACAGCCTGTTTCAGGAAGTGAGCGGCCTGCTCGATCCCCGTATCGGACGTGGGCTTTTCACCACATTCAACGCTGACTGGCCGCTTTTGAAGTGGCCCCTTGATCACGTATTTTTCGAGAAATCCTTCCGACTGCTCGAAATTGACGTCATGGAGGATGTCGGGTCGGACCATTTTCCTTTGTTTGTCTCCCTTTGTCATGATCCATCTTCCGCCGACGTTCAGCAGCAACCGGTTGCTGAACCATCAGACCTGAACAAGGCGGAGGAGATGATCGAGGAAGGTCGTGAGGAGGCAACCGAGTAAGTCCGGGATCATGGCACCGAAATGACTTCGCACCAAAATCTAGAGTGTTATTGCCACAAGCAGCCATAAAGCAGACCCCATTTGTGCCGCGAGCGCGAGCGGCCCTCCCGCACGCGTGGCGCAGCGCCATACCGCGATGGTAAGGAAGAAGTTCCAGGGTAGGGGGAGGAAAAATACGGCAAGCGCGACAATGGTCGGGACTTCGTTCGCCAGCAGCGCGATCATGGCCAACGTAGCGACGACATTGATCAGGGTCCCGATGAGTATCATGTCGCGCCAAAACACAGTGACCAGCGGCGCTTCGCCATGCCAACGCAACAGGATAAATCTCCTGGCATCCAGAATGGGTCGAAATTCGTCGGAATACCTCTTCCCACCCTTCGCCGTCTGCAGATACTCAGGCTCTTGAGGCATGGCCTAGCTTTCCTTCGCGTCCCTGTAGGTGGGTTCCCCTGGCTCCCGGTCGGTCTGGTCGGGGGACGTTCTGCGGTCGCTACTTTGCTCCTCCTGCCTTAGTGGAGATTTGACTGGCGCGGGCGAACCCTTGATCGCTGCTTCCACCGAATTTCGGATCTCTTTGACCTCCAACTCGCTTTCGACATCGCGGAGCGCTTGATCGAACTGCCTGCGGTATTCGCCCTTCATACGGTTGAAGGTCCGCATGAACGAACCGGCCGACCGCATCGCTTTGGGCAGATCCTTCGGCCCGAACACGATCAGCACCACGACCATGATAACCAGCAGTTCAGTGCCGCTGACGCCAAACATCCCACGCTCCCATGCCAAACATAACTCCGAACCTCATTGTGGCAACTGTCTTCTTCCCGAGCGCATCGAGGTCAATTCTCGGCCCGCCGGCCCGTAGGGTCCCCGGCCGCCGCCGCATCCTCCTGGCTGAGCGCGCCCGGCCGGAGCTTGAACAGGATCAGGAGCGGCCCGGCGACGAAGATCGAGGAGTAGGCGCCGACAAGAATGCCAAAGATCATCGCGATCGTGAACGACTGGATGACCTCGCCGCCCCAGATCGAGAGGGCGGCCAGTGCAAACAGTGTTGTCACGCCTGTCAGAACCGTACGCGCCAGCGTCTGGTTCATCGACAGGTCAAGCAACTCGGGAATAGGCATCCTCTTGTATTTGCGGAGATTCTCGCGGACCCGATCGTAGATGACAACCGTATCGTTGATGGAATAGCCGACAATCGTCAGGATCGCGGCTATCGAGGTCAGGTTGAATTCGATGCCTGCGATCACGTAGAAGCCGATCATCAGGATCACGTCGTGGAAGGTGGAGATGATGGCGCCCAGTGCGAACTGCCATTCGAACCTGATCCAGATGTAGACGAGCATCGCCAGAAGTGAGGCGATGACGCCGATCGTGCCGTTGAACGCCAGTTCCGAGGATATCGTGGGGCCAACAACCTCGACGCGGCGGAACTCGTAGTCGGACTCAAGCGCGGTTCTCACCGTCTCGACGGCTGTCTGTTCCGCACTGTCGCCACCCTCCTGCGTGCCGATGCGAATCAACACGTCACGCGCCGACCCGAACTCTTGGACCTGCACTTCGCCCAGTTCGAGGTTGCTCAGCCGGTCGCGGATGTCCCCGATATCCGACTGCCCTCCCTTTGCCTGCACTTCGATGCTCGAACCACCGCGGAAGTCGATGCCGTAGTTCATGTCCACGGTGAAGAACAGCGCGACCGATGCGAGCGACAAAACCAGCGACGTTGTGAAGGCGAATTTTCGTACCGCCATGAAGGAGATGCGCGTGTCGTCGGGGACCAGGCGCATGACGCCCCGGGGCATGACTTTCGGCTGTTGCCGGCGAAGCCACACGGCGACCAGCCAGCGCGTCAGGGTAAACGCGGTGAACACGGTGGTGATGATGCCGATGGCGAGCGTAATGGCAAACCCCTTGATCGGACCCGAGCCCAGGAAGAACAGGATGATGGCGGCAATCAGCGTCGTCACATTGGCATCGACGACGGTCGCCAGCGCTTGCCTGAACCCGGAATCCATCGACTGGATGATCGACCGGCCCTGGCGGTTCTCTTCCCGGACACGCTCGAAGATGATGACGTTGGAATCGACTGCCATGCCCATGGTCAGCACGATGCCGGCGATTCCAGGCAATGTCAGGGTTGCGCCAAGTATGGAAAGGATGGCGATGATCAACGTGACATTGGCCAACAGGGCTATATTCGCAATCACACCGAGACGCCCATAAGCGAACAGCATGAACCCGAAAACCAGCAGCCCCGCGATGATCGAGGCAAACTGTCCCGCCTTGATCGAGTCGGCGCCAAGGCTTGGGCCGACCGTGCGTTCCTCGACGATCGTCAGGTCGGCGGGCAATGCGCCTGCACGCAACAGAACCGCGAGATCATTGGCGCTCTGGGCAGTGAAACTGCCCGAGATCTGACCGGAGCCTCCGAGGATCGGCTCCTGGATCTGGGGCGCCGAGATCACCTCGTCGTCGAGGATGATCGCGAAGAGGCGACCAACATTCTGCTGCGTGACCTGGCCGAAACGGCTGGCGCCGCGGCTGTCGAAGCGAAACGAAACCACCGGCTCGTTGGTGCGTTGGTCAAACGTTGCCTGCGCGTCGACGAGGTTCTCACCGGAGATGATGATTTGGTTCTCGATCAGAAAGGGGATCGGCGGATCATCCGTCGAATTCATGACCGTCGAGCCAGCTGGCGGCCGGCCGGAGATCGCCTCCTCGACCGGCATCGTCTGGTCCACCATCTGAAAGGTGAGTTTTGCGGTCTGGCCGAGAATGTCCTTCAGGCGCTGTGGGTCCTGGAGACCCGGAACCTGGACAAGGATGCGGTCGGTGCCCTGGCGCTGGATAATGGGCTCGGTGGTGCCGAGTTCGTTGACGCGCCGGCCCACCACCTCGATCGATTGCGTGACCACCGTGGCGACCCGATAGTCGAGACCCGCTTCGGTGAGCGTGAAACGCAGCAGGCCCGGTTCCGGCTCATCGATCTCCATCTCGGTCACGGAACCGGTGGCGAAAAGGCCGCTTGAAACTGGCTGGGTCAATCGTTCGAGCGCGTCTCTTGCGGCTTCGAGTTGCCCAGCATCGCGGATGCGGACCTGGACATGGGTGCTGTCGCCAGCAAGCCCGGTGTAGCCAACCTGCGCGTCGCGCAGCAATGTCCGGATCTCGTCGCGCACAGATTCGAGGCGCTCGTTGGCGAGATCCTGCCGATCGATCTGGAGCAGGATGTGTGATCCGCCCTGCAGGTCGAGGCCCAAGGTCAGTTGTTGCTTTGGCAGCCAGCTCGGCAGCGATGCCAGGGTGGAGGCTGGCAGCAGGTTCGGGGATGCGTACAGGACGCCGGCCAGAACCGTCAACCAGATGAGAATGGTCTTCCAGCGCGAAAAATGCAGCATGTTCTTGTCCATTCGGCCAGTTCATCGGGCTGACAAGCCCGGGATACGGCACTGATCGGCGAGTATCCCGATGCGGGAGATCAGGTAACTCGCAAGATTTCTCTTTGGAGAATCGAGAGCCGCATAAGCGCGGCCAGGCTATGCTGCCCGGACCGGGGGGCCGCGCGCATCGAAGGCGCGGTTCGTCAGCCGTTTTGACCGGTCGTCTGCCCAAATGTCATAGGAGATCTCTGACGCATGATCGAGCGAGAGATTGACAACAGGGACAATGCCAAAGGGCTTGCCGTTCCCGTCTACCAGAGGCACATAGGCTCCTGCCTTGAAACGGGAAGCCTCGGCCCCAGCCTGACGCGCCACATCGCGGGCAACAATGGTCGAGTGCTGGGTGGGCTGGTTGCCAGCAAGGCTCGATTGCCCGGTGGAATGCGCCAAACCATGCTGGTTGAGGGGCGCCGGCGGAATGACCCAGGCGAGCAGCAGCAGGGATGCAATCAAACGTAAAAAAGCGCCGACGTTGCCCAAGACGGCAAGCGTTGTGCCTTCATTTGTTTGACCGCGTCCGTTCATATCAACTCATGCCGTCCTTGGTGACACTGCGACCAGGTGCATTCATGCCTCTCTGCGGCCGGCACTGACTGCCAGTGACAGAGTCCTAATCCGCAGTTCTTGCATTTGCAACTCAATTACAGGCGCCTCCCTGCCGAGCCTGTGGGATGGTTCCCTTCCGCAGTGCCCGCGGCGGCGCCTGTCCATGGCCGCGCGACCCCGCTCTTGCCGGTGCGCATTCGGTCTCATTGCAGAGCGTTGGCAATGAAGAAGATCGCGCCCTTGACGAGCACGAATACCACGCCGCCGACAATGACGACCGAAATGACCGCAGTGATTGAACCGACGATAGCCCAGGCCCCATCCTTCCCGAGGATGGCGAAGGCGTACAGGCAGATGGCAAGGGCGGGCAGCACGTTTCCCAACGGGATAGGCAGCACAAGGATCGCCGACAGCAACAGACAGACGGCGCCGATGGCATATTCGGCAGGCGGTTGAACCAGGACAGTGAGGCGCGGGTGAAGCAGCCTCTCGGCCTTGGCCAGCCATGGTATGGCCCTGTGCACCAGCGCTGCAAAATCGGTTCTCAGCATGGATCGCCGGGCCACGAGTTGCGGGAGCCAAGGTTTCTGGCCGAGCATCAGTTGGGCAGTGAGGATTACCAGTGGCAAGCCGAGGATGCCGGAGGTCCCGGGCGGGGTCGGCACCAAGTTGGGTATTGCAAAGACCAACATCAGCGCCCCAAAGGCCCGGTCGCCCATGGCCGCCAACAGATCCCCAACCGAGACGCGTTCGCGGTCTGGATCGAGGGCAATGTCGTTGAGGATGTCAGAGAATTTGCGTCCAAGCGCCCTCTTTTCGCTTGAGGGCGTGTGGAGGGAGGTACTCGAAGGTTGTTCGTCTGACATTTGCTTCGGCCCATGATCCATGAAAAGCGTTGGCGATTCCGGGCGAGCCCATCCTCTCTATCTGATTGTGAAATTGACAAGCGTCACATTGGTTCCAGCCTTTTCGAGGGCTTTCAGCGCCATCAGAAATCCATGTCTCCGAAATCGCCACCGTCATCGAAACCGCTGTCGTCGGATTGCAACTCTTCGTCGGGCACCTCAGCCGCCTGGGCTTCGCCGCCGTTGCCGAACATGCCGCCGATTGCATTCGCGAGCAGCACGCCCCCCGCGACGCCCATCGCCGTCTGGGCAGCGCCTGCGAGGAAGCCGCCGCCGCGTTGTGCCTGGGTTGCTGCAGGGATCGGCTGTTGCGGCGCAGCGCCACCTGGACGGCTTATGCGCGGCACCGAGCCCGTGCGGGATGCCTGTGGGCTGGCACCGAAGAGGTTTCCGAGAAGCCCGCCCGGCTGATGCGGCGCTTCGGAGGTCTGGCCCTCCAGCTCCTCGATACGTGCCTGGGCCGCTTCCAGCGCCTGCTGTTGAACGACAATCGTCTGCGCCATGTAGTAAGGCGCGCCGGGCTGGCGGGCAATCCTATCGCGGATGTAGGCCTCGGATTCGCTGTTGCGCGGGGCGGACTGACGCTCCACCTCAGCGAGCTTGCCGAAAAGGTCTTGGATGGCTTCTTGGTCGTTCCGGTCCATTGTTCTGTCCTTAATGGGTCTGTGGAGATGTTGCACTCAAATGGGTCTGTGGAGATGTTGCACTCATCTTGCTCCGCCTTAGGGGCGATATAATGTTCCGATCGGGCCTGTTCAACATTCATCGTCGCGCTGTCGGCCTGACACTAAATTTCCCATGGCCCAAAAGGTAGGTTCGAGCGGAGCCGCGCTGCGGTCGCTTAGGGACCCAACCTGTGCACTTATAGACGCCTTGGCGCCGCGCGTCGGATCAACTGCGCCTTCTTCGCGCTGCAGTAGGTCAGGGTGGCCCTAAGCGGTCCCCCAAATTTGACAATCCGCCCCGGCATATCGTTCGTTATTTCTATCTCACTTGACAACGGGCAAGCTCCCAATGCCGCGTGATCCTGCCGCCGGCCTTCAGACCGCCCGCGGGGTTGCCGCTCCCTTCTGGGCGGCGATCCCCGCGGGAAGAACGCGTTTGAGGATATCGGCAAGAGTGACGATTCCGCACACCTTGTCATTTTCCATAACAATGGCGATCTGCACGCTCGACCCGCGCATGCGGGAAAGGGCCTCATAAACGGGGGTCTGTGCGTCGAGGATGAACGCCTTTCGGGCGATATCGACCGCAGGCTGAGCACCCTGCATCATCAATGTATCGCGCACATGCACAACGCAGGGAGGCAGGCCGCCAACGCCAGACATCAGAATCCGCATGTGCCCCGACTGCAACCCAACAGTACGTACATCAGCGGCGGTTGCGGTGGGCAAAACCTGACTAGGAGCTACGTCGGATGCAACCAGCGAGATGACGGGCATGGTACCGAGATCGATGAGGCCGGAAAGCTGCTGCTGCATTTCCGGCTCAAGGGTGCCGACGCTTGCTGAATGCTCGACGAGTTGCCGTATGGTTGCGATGTCCTGACCTCCCACGGCGGCGCTTTCTACCGGTTCAACCCCGGACGCCCTCACGAGACTGTTGGCCAGATAGTTGACCCCGTTCAAAAGTGGCCGCAGAGGCCAAACATAGGCGCGCGAGATCACGCCTATGGCGAGAGCCGATCGTTCGGGGTGCGCAATGGCCCACGACTTGGGCGCCATTTCACCAACAACCAGGTGCAGGAAGGTGACCACAAAAAGCGACAGCGCAAAGGCTGTGCCGCCAGCAGCCCAAGTCGGCAGGCCCCAGGTGATGAAGAGAGGGCCTAGCCAGGCGTCGACGGCAGGCTTTGTCACCGCACCCAGAGCAAAGGTGCAGACGGTGATGCCCAGCTGAGCGCCCGCGAGCATGAGCGTCAGATCGTTCATGCCACGCAGCGCTGCGCGGGCCGAGCTGCTGGTCGGCGCCAGTTCCTCAAGACGGTGTCGACGCGCACCGAGCAGCGCAAACTCGATGATGACGAAGAATGCGCTAAGCGCGATAAGCGCGACGGTCGCAAGCGTGACAATTAGGGGGTCGTTCATCGGTCGCCCTCAGTCATTGCGATTTCTACCAGCCGCACACGCACCTGGGTGGGCACATGGCGCTCGACGCGCAGCACGTCGACTTCCAAGGTGCGTCGCACCGGCTTGTCGGAGACCAGTTCGGCCGGGTCAATGGGCAGGTCGACCTTCACGGTGTCACCTTCCGAAGGCAAGGCACCAAGCTCTGCTATGATGAGGCCGGCCACGGTCTCAACATCACCGCGTGGCAGGTCGTACCCAATTGCCCGCTGAACCTCATCGAGGTGAACGTCGCCGTCCATGATCCAGATGTCGTCGCCTTCGGGGACAACCGCTTCGCCCGTTTCGGCATCATGTTCGTCGGTAATCTCACCGACGATTTCCATAGCAAGATCCTCAATCGTCAGGACCCCGGCAAAGCCGCCATACTCATCGATGACGCAGGCCAACTGATTGTCAGACTCAGTTAACTGGTCAAGCGCATCCGGCAGCATCATCATGGTGGGCATCACCGTCGCAGGGCGCATCATTGACGCCACAGGTTCATCAGCACGCCCCAACACCAGCCGTTCGAGTACGTCAGCAAGATGCACTACGCCAACCGGCGTATCGTCCTCGTCGATCACCGGATAGCGGGTGTGCGCCTGTGCCATCAAGCCGCGCAGCTCGTTCAGTGTCGTGTCCGGGCTGACCCAGTCGACCTGCGAGCGCGGAACCATGGCATGCTCGACGTCCTGGCTGGGAAAATCGAGGATCCGGTCCATCATCAGTGAAAGCTCCACCGGAAGGTCGCCGCTGTCGCGAGAGTCAGCGATGATGCGCGGGAGGTCCGCGGCCGAGGCACTGATATCCAGGTCGTGAACGGGCTCGATCCGAAGGGCCCGCAACAGCAAATTGGCGGATTTGTCGAAGAAGCCGATCAGCCAGCCAAATACCGTGAGATAGATGAGTGTGGATCGGGCGAGGCCACGTGCCAGCGGCTCGGGGTTCGCGATGGCAAGGTTCTTCGGATAAAGCTCGCCGAAGATCATCTGGATAATCGTGGCAGCGCCCAGAGCCAGCAAAGTGCCCACCGCGATGCCAACTTCGACCGGCACGCCGGCCACGCCGAGCAGGCTCCCCAGGGAATTGCCAACCATGGGCTGGGCAACGAAACCTACCAACAACCCGGTTACTGTGATGCCGAGTTGCGCGCCTGACAGCATGAAGCTGGTTCGCTTGGTCACCGCAAGGGCGCGCTTGGCGGTCACGTCACCTTCAGCGGCCCGTGCGGCCAGCCGCGTCCGGTCGACCGACATGTAGGCAAACTCTTGCGCAACGAAATAGCCGTTTGCCGCAATGATCGCGAGGATAACGAGGATTCCGAGCAGGAGGAACAGGGTCGCTTCGATCATTGGAGCACACAAGACAATGAAGAAAATTCCTGGAAAACGTTTCTTGATTTGTGGTCCACAGGGGAAGGATGCCTATTTGTTGCGAATGCCTCTCAAGTGTGGTGCGGGAGCAATCCTGTCAAGGCCCAAACTAAGCGAGTCGACGGGAGAATCAGGCCCCCCGTACGACGTGCATTACGCGGTGCCTTCCCAGAAGAGACGATGACATGCCGATTAACATCGACGAGGCCTTCACCATCAAGGCGGCCCATCCCGCTGCGGCGGCCGAAAGCGCCAGCGCACGCGGTGTAGGTTAGTGTTCGTTTTGGCGACCCGCGTTTTCCGAAACCTGCCGGTCCACAACCGGCCCCGAAGCGGAAATAATTTCCGCTTCGCGCCCCCAAACCGGTCATCCGCGTAACGGAACCCTAATACCGAAAGCGGTCATTCGCTTCGCACCGGGTTGATCTCCTTAAAGGGCTTCGTCACTATCGGCCCATCTCGGTCGTTCACCGAAGTCAGAGAAAGTGTCTGCAGCGCCGGAGCGCATAACGAGTGCTACGGGACCAGAGCTGCTCCCGAGCAAGCCGAGGAGTGGTGACCAACGTAGCCTCTGAGTCCTGCCCGCGCAGCGATTGTCGTTGAAAATTCCAGTTCAGAATGATTCGTACATCGGATGGCACGTCACCCGAACCGGAATCCAGTTTACAACGAGGTATCCTAGTGGCTTTTCCAGAGGATTCGACCGTCCGGTGTGACCAACTGAACTTGACCGGTATCGGCAAGTCTGAGCGCGGAACCAGGAACAGACGCGCCCTGCGGTTGCGACCAGACTTCTCCGCCGGCTGCGTCCTTGGCGACAAGACGGCCATCCTGTTCGACTGTCATCAGCTTGATCCTGCGAAAATCGAGCCCTGGCACCAGATTCAGCCCCCAGATGAAGTCACGTCCCGGATTGGCCCTCGCCACCACGAAATTGCCGTCGCTGCCGTGGAGCTCCATGAAATACTCTTTGCTATTAGAATAAATTCGCAAGTCGGGCTTGATGTCGCCGCTGATTGTATCGGCGTGATGCGGAATCTGGGTGGCCCAGGCGATCGGCGCCATCGGATCGTCGCTGTGGATGGTCAGGATGCCGTCTTCGGTCAGTTCGAGGCGGTATTCCCTCTGCTTGGCGAACGGCGCGGCCAACGGATCGATATAGGGCTTCGACCATATCTCCGCCAATTCTGCGTTTAGCGCAACCAGTCGACCGTCATGGGTGAAAGCGACCTTTTGCGCTTGCCGGTAATCAACGCCGGGTTGTTCGTTAAGCCCCCAGATGAATGCGCCATCGGCGGTTTGCGCGATGACCAGATTGCCGTCTTCGGCGTGAACGAGAAATGTTCCGCCGTCGCCGGACATGTAGCGCTTGCCCCTTATCAACCACTCGCCTCTGCGCACCTCGGCCACCTTGTCTGCGGCCGCACCATGAAATACGCCCTGCCCGCCGCCGAAATCGAGCGTACCGGTAGCCACGGTCAAGGTCCCGACATCGTCGCCAGGGCCGCCGCTCGCTTTCGGTTGTGCCGGCGCAATGCCCGCTAACGGCTCTGCCTTCTTTTCCGTCGTGGTGGAGGCAGGCGCGGAGCCGGCTGTTGGTTTGACCTCCCTGGGCAGTTCCAGCAGCGTCAGTTTTGTCAATTCGCTGCGATCGTCGTCCGTTCGACCGATGGCAAGTTTGCAACCGTACCATCCCCCATTGGCGCCCTGGGCCGTGCCATAGCCGATGGCTATGGTGCGATATTCGATGTTGAACCAGGGGCGATAATGCGTTTCGGTCTTCATCCAGCTTTCGGGATCGGCATCGGGAGACTTATCGCCGCTACCGCCACCCTCCAGGACCGCACCGTTGGGACTGCGGCCAAGAAAGTGGGTGGCCCTTTTCATTATGTCCGACATGTCTTTGTTCACAATGCCGCCGCCCGTGAAATTCGTCGGGCCGTCGTGGCCCCCCTTCTGTGTGAAGGCCTGATATTCGGCATGGAACTGGCAGGCCTCGCTCAGCTCTTTCGATACGACAAGATCGTCGAAATAGGGCGGCGTCGGATTGTCCTTGTATATCTTCTGCGGAACGCCCGGTTTATCCTGCTCCGTATAGCTCAGCATCTGCGTGGCCCAATCGCCGCTCAGGTCGGTAGCCCACTTCTTGCCGGCCTTCTTGCGAAAGTCGGGATCGCGTCGCCCCTCATTTCCGACGATCATGACCATCTTGATAAAGGTGTCCATGTCGACGGGAACACGGACGCTGGGATAATATTTTCCCGCCCGCGTAGTCTGAGCCAACTCGCGCATCTTTGCCTTTGCCTCGTCAACAACCGGAGATGACGTTTGCGCCCATGCGGTCGTTCCCGCGAACAGGGCGATCAGTGTGACAAGTCTGAGAGTGTTTTTCATAGATTCAAATCCTCAACGATTTTTTGGTGGAAAGCAGTTTCGCGATCAATCAACCGGGCCAAGCGATCTGCTCCTTTGATCGGCGTATCTTGCAACAGACGTTCTGGCGTCCTGCCAACTTGCGTCGTACTAGCAATTGCCGGCGAACTTCATGGTCCAGTAAGCACCGTATTGACCGCCATAAGCCATCCCGATGCCCACGACCTTGTGTTCGGGGTTCATGATGGCTTCGCAATGTCCGCTTGGGCTTGCCATTCACCCTTTGACCGCGCACCTCACGCCGTTAGATTTCCCGCAATATTCTCGGCGATGACACCCGGATTGGGACAGACGGCCCCGATTCGAGCCGCAAAGCCATCATGGGAAAGCCGGTCCATCTGCACCATCGTGCGGCTCCATTCGTGGGCAGCGGTAAACAGCCCTTCCGACAGAGCAAACGGCTCCGTCGGCCCCCAGGTCGTTCCGGTGCCGGTGCAGGTTGCCCCGCTCATTCTCAGCTCATTGACCAGAACGAGAACGTCGCCCGCCTCCTGGGTGAACTCGGCCATAGCTGCCGTGGCTGCTCCACCCGCCATCACGATTGCTGCAAGTATCGATTTCCTATTCATGCTCCACCTTTTTCGTTTGACGCCGGATGCTCCGGCGGATTCAGGAATCAATTGTTGTGTGTGTAACGGCCAGTCCGCCGGGCCTCAGGGGGTGACGCGCACCCCCTTGATGAAGACGCCAAGCCCGGCGAGGCTACGGTGATGGACAAACGAGATCGCCTGCACGCCTTGAAGGTCGCGCCAGATGAGCGTGCCCGCGCCGTCATTGTCTTTCGAGTGAACCTCGCCGCCTTCAACCACCATGAGGCTTCCGTTCATCGCTGACGGAAAGATGGAGAAGTTCGACATGTGTTCTGCCGAGCGTCCCGCCACGTCGGGGTTCGTCCCGTCGGAAACGTCATAGTCGCCGACATCGATTTCCACGGCGCTGACCGGTGCCGAGAAGACGATCTGGACCGTTGAACTCAGACCGTCGCCCTTGATGATCTTCAGGGCGACGGCTTTGGGGTCGTATTCGATCCCGATCTGATCGCTGCCGATTGCGACAGGTATGCCGCCCACTTCACCGTAGAAGACGCCGCCATCCTCGCCAAGCCTGTCCATTGGCAATGAAGCCGCTGCGGTCTGGGTTTGAGTGTCGGCCGCGGCATTTTCATCGCCCACACAGAACGAAACGGCGGCCTGCGTTTCCTTGCCGCTTTTCCGTTGTGCCTCGAAGCAATCGAACCGCTCGACGGTGTCGTCGATGCTGGTCACGCCTGCACAAAGGCGTTCGCCAGGGTTCCAGTCCCCCCCCGTGCTTCCCCTCAGGATCGTTATACATTCCAGAAGGGCCTGGGACGGCTGACTGGCCGGGTCCGAAGACTGTTCCGGCGCGGGCGCCTGTGCGGTCTGTTCCTGGGCTTCCGGCTGCGCGCCGGATGCCGTATCGGCGTTGCCAGTACAGTTATTGATGCTCACGTTCCAATCGGAAGTGCCGGCGAGATCCTCTTCAAAACAAGTGAACCTCGACATGATGTCTTCCACGCTGTTTACGCCGACACACAAACGCTGCGCGTTGCCTTCGTTCCATTGCTTGCCGCCGCCCCAATCGAGCGTGTTGCCATCGGTCAAGAGTTTGACGCACTCCTCAAAGGTTGCAGGTGTCTCCGTCTGAGCCGCTGGCTGTTTTGGCTCTGTCACCTGGGCCGGTTGCTGCGGGGCCGGCTGCTCGCCGTTCGCCGCCTGCGCATTGCCGGTACAGTTGTCAATGCTCACAGACCAATCGGAGGTCGCGGCAAGATCCTCTTCAAAGCACGAGAACCTGCTCACGATGTCTTCGGCGCTGTTGACGCCCGCACAAAGGCGTTCTGCGTTGGGTGGATTCCATTGCGTTCCACCGCCCCAATCAAGCGTGCCGCCGTTGGTCAGCAGTTTGACGCACTCGGGAAACGCGGCAAAGGGCTCTGGCTGAACCGCGAACTGCTGCGGTTCTGTCGCCTGGGCCGGTTGCTGGGTGGCTGGCTGCTGGACCGCCGGCTGCTCGCCGGTTGCCGCTTGCGCATTGCCCACACAGATCGAAATAGCCTGCTGCCAGTCACGCGTTCTGTTATACTCCAAATGATGGCACGCGTATCTTTCCACAATCTCTTGCGGGCTGTTGATGCCAACGCAAAAGCGACTTGCATCCTCGATGTTCCATTTTGACTCGCCCTTATGGAGCGGGCTGTCTGTTGTCATCAGCTCCATGCACAATGAAAGGCCTGAAGCTGCTTCTGGGCCGAGATTTCCCTGGTCAACGCTTGGGGGCAATTCGGCCAGTTGGAACGTCGCATCGCGCTTGTCCAAGGTCGGGCTATCTGCCGTGATCGGATCAAGCTTCAGGGCAAAGCCCTGGTGGCGGACAAACTGACCGGGTGTAAAGACCGATTCAAAACTGACGAATCCGGCGCTGACCTCCGTTTCGAGCGGGGGCCGCACGACGAACACGTTGTCCGGACTGAACTGGGGTGAAAACTCGGAATGATCGTCAAATACGCTAAGGAAACCGCCTTGAGCGGCACCGTTGGCCGCGCGGAGCATGACGACGTCTTCGGACTTCAGGTCAACGCCACTCATGGCCATCGCTGCGGCGGCGAACGCCTCAAAATCGTCACCAGTTACAACTTCATCGACACCGACAACATCGAAGTTGAGACCCTGTCCGAGGATGATCTTTCCTCGTCCATCTTCGTCAACATCAAAGAAATAGTCCTCGGTATCTGTCTGTCCGCGAACCTCATCATTGATGGAATAGGCCATGAGCCGGGTTCTGGCGGGCATTTGCTCAGCCATGCGCTGCGGTTGCTGCCGGTCATCTGCGAAGACCGGTCCCGGGAGAGGAGGAATGACCAAACCGTTTTCGGTCAGTTCAACCGGCTCGCCGATGTCCGGACCTGTCACGACAATATCGTTGCCGGTTTCTGCAAGGCCTTCCTCAAGTGGCAGGACATTGACATAGTTGAGCTGAATCCCCGATTCCGTGGATTTGCCAAGGCTGCGGAGCGTCAGACGCGCACGCGGAGCGCCTGCCGTGAACTGCACCTCGTGGGTGTTCCATTCCAGGGGGGTGCCTGCCGGAACCAGTTGATGCGGCTGCGTGCCGTCAAGTTCGAGTGACAAGCCGGTCTGCGCGACAGTCGAATGGGCGGCCTCATGGCCGACTGCGCGCCACTGCACTGCAACCGAATAGACTTGCCCCGGCGTCAGCTCGTTCAAGGACTGGTGAATGGCCGATATGGCTCCAGGAAGTCCGCCATTCAGGAACATTGCCCCGGGTTGGGTTCCGTCAACACCAGCGGAACGCTCCATCTGCCAGGCGCAATCGCACCCCATCAAATCGTCCTGGAAACCACCGTCCACCAGGATGTTGGTTTGCGAAAGCGTTTCCGGGTCCGGCGGAATGCCATCTTCCTGCGCCAAAGCGGATGATGCATGAAACCACGCAACGCTCAGCAACACGATCTGAAGGCCGCGCTTGATTGAAATTGCCATTGTCTTTTCCTTCCAGATTTCACGCAGCGTTTTCGGGCGCGCCATTGGCGCGGACGGCTTTCGGTTCAGGCGGTTTAGTGACCGGATCACGCTCGTCATCAAAGCCATCTCAGCGCTCCCCCGAAAATTTCTGTGTCCAGTAGTGGGTGTAGCGGCTGCCTTCCACGAGCGCGTGCCCGAACCCAAGGCGACTTGACGATGCAAACATCATGTTCCGGCAGTGAGGCGGACTCTTGACCCAGGCGTTGAAAGCCTCTTCCACTGTCTTTCTGCCTGCGGCGATGTTTTCGCCAATGCGATCATGCGGGTAACCTGCGGCCTTGGCGCGTGCTCCCGGGCCGCGGCGTTCCGGGGTGAAGTGGCTGAAATAGTTCCGCTGCCCCATGTCCTCGCTGTGCAAGGCCGCCGCCCTGCTCAAAATGTCATCGAGTTGCAGCGAAGGAGCCTTGGGCAACCATCTGCCTCCACAGGTTCTTGGTTGTGAGCGAAACTCGTTGACCAGCCGGAGCATCTCGTTCTGCTCCTGTTCGGCCGGTGTTGTGGCCGGTTTTGCCGTGGCCTGAACCACGGGCGTGGTGGGCACCTGTGAGGGCGCCTGAACGACCGCAGGGATCGGTGGACGAGGCGCAATGGCCGACGGATCGTCCGGTCTCGGGAAGTAGCCATCGCAGGAGAAGGTCACCGCTGTCGGGAAAATCCCGCGCATGCTTGCGGCGCGCGGGCCGCCCAGGCCTTCTCGGAAACCTCCCCCTCTTGTCCCAAACCGTGCCTGCACCTCCCAAGCAAATTCTTCGACCTTTCCGTTCCACGGGAGCAGCTTAGACAAATCGTTCCTGCCGCCATTCATGTCGATCGAATGGGCCATCTCGTGTACAACCTGATCGAACAAGCGATATTCGTGATCGGGCAGCCCATCGCCACGGCAAGCGGCGGCGTCTTCACTTCTTGTGGCGACGCCATGCTTGCAGATCATTTGCTCGGAGATCCAGAGGTCCCTTTGGCTGGCACCCCCACGCAGGCGGTTCTTTTCCTCATTGGTTGGCCAAAACGTGCCGACTCTACTGAGGGCGTTCAACTGATCGACGGTTTCACCATTGGTCATGTAGACCTTGAACTCGTCGAGGTTCTTGATCGGATAACCGCGATACAACCGGCTCAGCATTTCGTGGTAGACAACGGAAACGGAAGTCATCGCGGCCTGGGTTGTCATCGCCGAACCATGGATCGTGACGCCGAAGTCCTTGAGCCGCAGGCAGCGCGGCCAGCCTTCGAGCGTTTCGTCAGCGGTACAGGCTTCAACGATCTCGACGCGCGGCGCGGTTGATACCGGGGTCGCCGCGATTGCGGGGAACACCTGCTCACCCTTGTCGTTGATGAGAGTCAACCGGCCTAGGGCATTGACGGAGAGCCGGGTGCCCGGCGCGTCATTTTCTTTGGCGTTGCTCGGGAAGATAGGCCGCGAGTCGCCGTTGTCATATACCACGTGCAGTCGGCCGTCGGCACGCATCTCCACCCGTGCAGCGTTGGAGCCCAAACCGATGGCTCCGGAACTGGGATTGCCGTTGTGTGTCCATTCCGCGACGAAGCGACCGTCATTGGTCAACTTCACCAGGTGATAGCCATCAGCCGAACGGAAGGTCTGGCCCTTGGCAATCGATTGCCCCGCCGCCAATGGCAGAGTTCCGTCAACTTTTGGCAGATTGCCAAGCGGATTGGAAAGGCGCGGCGCCGGGCATTGATTTGGCCTGCCGAGATCGTTTACCGCCACCGGACGCGGCCGTGCCAGGTTTGGCGGCGTGTTCGCGGCTTGGGTTGGGCCAAGCGTCGCGAAGGGATCGGCAGGCCTGGGTACCGTCGCCGGCTTTGGGGGTTCGCTCGCCGTTTCGATCTTGCCCGGAGGCGCCTCTACAACGGCCGGGGTGGGTTTGGTTTGAGCGGTTGGAGCCGGGGATGGCGGCGTCGGCCCATCCGCTGTCGGCTGACCGAGCGCGACAATCATTCTGTCGGGCACAACCACGCAAACGGTGGGAACACGCGGTACGCCGAACCGCGATGCAAATCCTCCATATAAGCTCGGCGGTTTGTTGTATCTGACAATGAGAAAAGTTCCCCATGGAATATCAACTTCATGGATCTGGCCAGTGTTTACAGATGCTCTAAAGAGTGAATGCGGTATGTCCGAGAATCCCACATCCCCATACCCGTCATCTGGTCGCGTATTGACCAAACGGACGCGGGTTTGTCTTTCACCTGCCGGCGCCTGAATCCCGTTGCACAGCGGATGTTCAATCGTTTGTCGCGGAATAAGACTGTCCGAGGCATAGGTCGGGTTCCAAATGCGGCGTCTTTCCTGGGCGTCAGAAACAGACACCGGGAGCGTGGCCGCCGCGACGGCCAGTGCCGTCAGCCATGCGAGCCGGTTGATATGCGATGTTTTGATCATTGGTTTCCTCCCAAAAGGGATCTCAGATGTCATTGAAGGTTCACGACCCGGCCCGCATCCGCACGCCAGCCGTCCACCAAGCCTGCAGGAGCAGATGCGGCCCAATTCGGAAGGATCGACTGATTGAGGACGCCCTTGCCCGATGCGTCCAAAGGCAATGGATTGGCGAGCTTCAGATTGCCGGGGGCAATGCCGCCTGCGCACTGTCCCGCACCCGTCATACAGCCGATGTCGGCCTGGATGGCCGCCGAGACGCCACCCCACAACGGTGCGCTGAAAAGCGACTCGGCCTTTTGCAAAAGGCCGGTGCGCACCGGCTCAGGCAGCGCATCAAACGCACCCGCTTCCATGATCAAGGCATTGACGCCCCAACCCAATGCATTGGCGTGCACCAGGGTCTTTCCGGTTTCGTGGAGACCGGTCCGCATGAAAATTGAGGCCGCCGAGATCGCACAGTCGATCGAGCCTTGTTCCAATGCGGGACGCATGTCGCTTGCAGGCAGTTTTGCGACCTTGCCGCCAAGCGCTGCGACGACATCGCTTGCCGGCTCGAACGCGGCGATGGTGCGGTCGTTGAAATCCGCCAGCGATGTCAGCGGCTCATTGCAGACCATCATCGCCGGAAGCGCCGGACCTGCAGCGAGAATCATCTGACCTTCGGATCGAACGGCATCCCGAACGCGCGGCAGCACGGCCTCTTGGACGGACCGGGCAACGGACGCATCCAAGGCGAACAAAGGTACGTCGAGGCCAGCAAGGACGTGACCGAACGTACCTCCCAAACTGGTTAAGACGTAGGTGCGAACGACACCAGCGCCGGCTTTGCCATCCTTGATAGCATTGACATACTCTAAGGAATGGTAGCCTCCGTAATTGGGCTCGACAGCGGCGGACACGTTACCTATTGCCGGTACACCAACGCTCCAGAAGTGCGCCTCCGCACCAGTCAGCGCCTGACCGAGGTAATTCGGCGATCCTAAAGCCGTGATGCTGACAGCGGCGCCGCTGTATCCTGCGGGCGCAGGAGAGGCGGGGGCGGAAGCCGAAGCACCGAGCTCCTGCAATTTCGCTCGGACCGGCGCCTCGAAACACGGACCGTGCTTATCCAGATAACCCTGGAGTGCCGGCATAGTGTTGGCTTTCAATGCCGCCATGAAGTCTGGCATCGCAGCAGCACAGCCCGATTGCGCGTGTGCTGTGCCAGCCAGCGACAGTGCCGCAGCACATGTGGCTGCAGCAATCAGAATGCGAAGCCGAGGACTTAAGCAAGGCGCGATTTTTCCGTTGTGATAGATCATCTTATCCCCCTCAATATGTCTCTTTCCCAGTCCGCCGGCGCCTTCCGGATATTGGAAGGCGTCGGCTAAATGTCGGCCCCAAATAAGCTTCAATTTACGAAGCGGTGTGCAAAAGGGCGAAATTCTGCGAGGACGATCAAAGCGCGGCTGAAATCTCATTCCCGGACACCGTGACCAAGCTACGGATTGCCGGGCGTCTTTGATGCCATGATATTGAGATCAGTAGACGCACAAACGTTCTGCATCGCCTTCGGTCACCCAGCAGGCAGGATCACTGGCACTGCGGTAAACCCGGCCGAAGTCCAGGAGCGCTCGGCCATCCGCATATTCCTGCATATTCCCGACGCCGGGGCTCTCGATCGTAACCATCAGTTCGTAGCTGTCTGCACGGATGGCCGAGAAGCTGCCGTCATCGTTAAAAGTAATGAACTCACAGGGGTAGGATTCCGGGGCACCTGATCCGTTGTCCCACACGCAAGAAGCTTGTTTGATTTGTGACTGCGCCACGGTGATGCCCCATGCGAGGCTGGCGGCAACGACGGACATCATCAGTATTTTGGCCTTGTTGGTCATGGCTGTTTCCTTCTCTTTGGACCTTCGTCGGTTCGCAGTTGCTCAATAATCGGTGAAACTGCACAGATAGCCGTCATGCGCCCAGCCTTGTACGCTGAGCGACTTGTATTCGACCCGCTGACCATTGGTGGAAAAGTCGCGGTGGGCATCCAGCACACGAACCCAGTTGCCCCGCCGCTGGCTCGTGTCGACGGTGACCGTAGCGAGACGTTTGAGATTACGGTTGATGCTGTAGTTTTTACCTGGCCCGCTGCGAATGCTCAGGAAGCCGTCCGGCCCATTCACATTGCAGACCATGGCATAGGCCTGGCCCGGCGCATTGTAGCCCCACGACGTATCGCGCGCCAAACCGTTGAGTTCGATCGACCCGTAGTCGGCGTTTTCCGCAAACGCATTGCCTGACAATAGAACGGCGGCGACAACAGCACCTGCACACATTGCACTAATCATGTAGTCTAAACAGCGTGACATCAGTCATTCCTCTTTTGCCTGTCTGTTTTCATGACCGGTGATGGGTTGATGGCCGACACCTGTCGGACCGTATCTAATCTATGATGCACAGATGCTCTCCTGACTGATTGTTTTGCCAGCATTTGAGATCGGCTTTTTTATACTCAAAACGCCCTGTGTTGACCTTCTTCTCACCAATCTGTAGCTCCCCCCTGGCAACAAGATCGTCATCGGGATCAAGGTCGAAACGAAATTCTAAGCTCGCTCCGACAACAAAGAAGGCGCTGCCATTGGGCGCCTCCTCGACCCGGCAGGCGAATTGGTCAGGCTGGTCGGACGTACCGTCATTCCAGAGGCATTCCGCGTCACGGCCCGTGATCACAACTGCTTGCGTCGGTGAAGCGACAGACGATCCAGCGTTGACCGCTTGCCAATTTTGCGCGCCCGCCCCATCGCATTCGATTGCAAGAACAGGTACCGCGCTGCTCAAAGATGTTTCAGGCGCGCGCGCTGTCAGACACAACTCACGCCCCTCCAGCATCGTGATTAACGAAAAGGCCTGCCCTGAACCGCCGGTGGAGCTCGCAAAAACCGCGCCTCCCGCAGCGCAATGCGACATGAAAGGAACGTTGAGCGGGAGGTCAGGCGCCTGCCCGGTGTTTATAGCAAGGCACCGGGAAGATCCGTGCAACATTGAGATGAGCTGAAACCCGCCGCCTTCCGCGGGTAGGCCCTGCCAAGCCTGGCCTGTAACGGCCTGGCAATGGTCAAGGAAGGTCGCCCCCTTGAGAACCGAAGTCTCACTCAGACCATTGGCCTCCAGGCAACGCCCATTGCCCAGTGGATCGACGACCTGCAACAGAAAATAGTTCTGTGGTGGCCACGCAAGCGTTGTTTGGTTGCTGCTCTGCGCAAACGCGGTCTGCGGAGCCATTGGCAAAGCGAAAGCTGCTGCCGCAAAGTAGGAGATTTTCCAATCTGGCATCGCGCTGACCATGAAAGTTGATTTGCTTAGCTCGGTTAATAGTCAGCGCAGTTTATGCTTGACGCCGCGTTCGGCCACGTTATTGATCACTAAACAAAGGAAATTCCGGAAAACGGATATGAAAAACGCTTGTTTTGAAGAGGGTTGACGAGTGGAGGTTGCGACGGGGGGCAAAGGAAAACCACCAGCGTTTTCCGAACTTTTCAACCGACGTTGCGAAGAACTCGGGTTGATGAGCGCTCCGGAAATTGCACAGCGGATCATTGATATCCAGCCGGCAACGGCCAATGTCGATCTCGCTCGCAGCGTGCGCAATTGGCAGGCAGGCAGGAATGTTCCGCGGTCGGATTTCTACCGCATTATTCTTCGAGCGCTCGAAATTGACGACGAGGTGGCGCGAACTATTTGGCACCCTGCCTATGGCGAAGCAAAAGCCGCATCTCGCTTACCAGTTAATGAGGATAAAAAACCAGACCTTGAGGTCGAAACCAGGGATGGCGCGGGGGCTCCGAGTAGCCCAGACGAGATACCAATCGTTGGATCTCGCATCCGGTGGCGCGCAGGAGTAGGCCTCTCGTTTCTTCTAATTGCAGCGGGCGGATCTTATGCGCTCTACGCCGGGTCTGTAGACTATGGCACTTTATGCGACGCTTCGGCCGGCGCCGGTTGGGACCCTGACCGCAACAAGGATTTCCTTCAGATGGACCTCATCGAGATTCGGTCGTCGGCAATGGAAGCGTGCGAGCAAGCCGTGCGACAACACCCCTCGATTGGCCGTTACTGGTTCCAGTTGGGCCGCGCCTACTATCGTGACGCCAAATGGCACGGAAACTATGAAAGATCGTATGACGCCTTCCTGCGCGCCCACGAACTTGGGAGTAAGGCCGCAGCCTTGAGCCTTGGCACGATCTTCGAGGAAGGCCTGATCGACAGCGGTGAAAGCCTCGACCATGATCTCCGCGAAGCTGCGAAATTCTATGAGATTGCTGCAGCTGCGAACCTGCCGAAGGGCCTATATTGCCACGCCATTTCGATGGTGTTTGGAAGGTCTGGCAAGGCTCCGTCCCCATCTGAGGCCATCGTGTACGCACGCGCGGCTGTCGCGGCCGGATCGCGCAGAGCGGTAGGTTTGCTTGCTGATCTTACCGCCAGGAAAGATACAACAAGCCACTCTCAATGCAGCCGAAACTCGAATGGTCAACATGAGCTACAACCGATCCGTTGGGAAAGCGGAAGCGCGGAAGAGCCTGCGCAATTACGTTAGAATTCGCGTAGTAGAGATTTCCTCTAGGCGGAGAACCAGGGTCTCAGATCAGACCGCCAATGCAACCTGATATTCCCCCAAACCGTAATCAAGCAAAGCTGAATGTCTGCTTACTCGCCTCATTGCCATTACCTGCCTGACGGGTTACGGCCCCATTTCAGTCAATTGACCCGCTGAAAACAGCGTTGGTTACCCATCCAGTTCGACGCCCAGATATCGCGCAGCGAAATCGAGTAGCTCATATCGAGGTCCGAAGCTTGCTATCTGGGATGCCAAACCAAGCGCTGCCAACAATACCTGACGGATGATCTCATCGGCACCGCGATGCGTGCCGAGAAATCATCACGTCGCTCGACTGGTGAAAGTCACAGATGTTGACGGAGTTATAGGCCATAACGTTTTTCTGACGTGTGACCCATTGGTGACCCAATTTGCAAATGTGACCAAGTAAGAAAACCGCCGCGCTCTATAAGAACGTTGACTTTATTAGGTTATTTTGAAGAATGTTGGTGAGCGCGCAGGGGTTCGAACCCTGGACCTACTGATTAAAAGTCAGTTGCTCTACCAGCTGAGCTACGCGCTCCCGAACCCCGTCCGGAGCGGTTGCGCCGAGGGCCTTGAGTGGCGCGGAACATAGGCAGGCAGCCGCGCATGGTCAACCGCAAAACATGCCGGTTAGAGCAGAAAATTCGGGGGCTCCGGGGAGGGCGCCGCATGGCCGCAAGGCGGGGCTGGCACAGGCGTCTCTGCGCCGGTCCGAATGGGTGCGAAGACGGGCTGCAGCGCACCGGCCTGCCAGGTGAGGATGAAGGCCACGGAGCGTGACGGCAGCGGTGCCTTGGCTGGCCGCGCAGCCACGGAGGCGCGGGGCGGCGCGACGGGATGACGCGGCGATGTCCAAAACGTGACTGGCGCTTGAGCCACCTGAGGATTAGAAGAAGCCCGAAGCGATCGGGGCGGCCGCGACCGATCCAGTGCCGATCCAACAATTATCTCAGAGGGCTCCGGTTCCGTGACCATCGCCGACATTCCGCTCCTGACCGTGCTGCTCGCCGGCGCGCTGTCGTTCCTGTCGCCCTGCGTGCTGCCGCTGGTGCCGCCTTATCTGTGCTACATGGCGGGCGTGTCGGTGGAGGATTTCCGCGGATCGGGGGCCGCTGCCCGGGCGTCGGAAACCCGCCGGGCGGTGGTGCTGGCCTCGGTGTTCTTCACCCTTGGATTTGCCACGGTGTTCGTGGCGCTGGGCGCCGGCGCATCGAGCATCGGCGGAGCACTGCGCCAGCACATGGATCTGCTGGCCAAGGTCGGCGGCGTGGTGATCATCCTGATGGGGCTGCATTTCCTCGGCGTCTTCAAGATCGGCGTGCTGGCCCGCGAGGCCCGGTTTGCGGGCGGCGGCAAGCCGGCGACATTGTCGGGCGCCTATCTGATGGGGCTGGCCTTTGCCTTCGGCTGGACGCCCTGCATAGGCCCGGTGCTGGGCGCGGTGCTCGGCGTTGCCGCAGCCCGCGACACGGTCGGCTCGGGCGCGGCTCTGCTGGCGGCCTATTCGCTGGGCCTGGCGGTCCCGTTCTGGATCGCGGCCTTGTTTTCCGAGCGTTTCATGCGGTTCGCGCAGCGCTTTCGCCAGCATCTGGGAACGGTCGAGAAGATCACCGGAGCGCTGCTGGTGTTGACCGGGATCCTGTTCCTCACCGGCGGCATGGCGACCATGGCCTACTGGTTGCTCGAGACCTTTCCGGCGCTCGGCATGATCGGCTGACCGTCAGGCGCCATTAAATCAGGATTGCCGCCGCGGCGCGGTGGCCAGCACCAGGCCTGACAGCACCGTCAGGATGCCGATGGCGTGATGTGCCTCGAACGGTTCTCCGAGCACGAACACCGCAAGACCCACGCCATAGGGCGGCAGCAGATACATGAACACGCTGGCCGTCGAGGCGCCGAGCCGGGCCACGCCATATTGGTAGCCCGAAAACGCCAGCAGCGACGAGAACACCACGATTCCGGCGATCCCGCCCCAGGCGCTCCAGGTGACCGGCATGCGCGCGCCGGCCAGGAATTCCCACAGGGCGAAGGGCGCAAGCAGGATGGCGCCGGACAGGGTGATGACGGCAAACAGCGCCGATACCGGCAGGCCGGCGGTGCGCGGCCCCTTGAGCAGCACCGAGTAGCCCGCCCAGGACAGCGCCGCGGCGATGAACATCAGGTCGCCGAGATTGAAAGAGAAGGCCGCGAGAGAGCCGAGATCGCCCTTCAGCACGATGATTGCCACGCCGAGGAACCCCACGAGGATGCCGGCGATCTCGCGCGGGCTCGTCGGGCGGCCGAAGAACAGCCTTTCGAGAATGATGATCATCAGCGGCGACGTGGTGTAGATCAGCGTACCGTTGGTGGCTGTGGTGAATTGCAGCGCGTAATAGACGCCGGCGCCGCAGACCCCCATGCCGAGAAACCCCAGTGTCAGCCAGTGAACCGGGTAGGTCGCAACATAGGTCCGCACCCGGTCGCGCGCCATCCACAGGAACGGCGACAGCAGCAGCGCCGCCGCGGCCCAGCGCAGGAAGGCCAGCGTGAACGGCGCCACTTCGGGGATCGTGGAGCGCCCGAAAATGAGATTGGACGAGAAGAACAGCGGCGTCAGCAGCATCACCGTGAGCGGGATGAAGCGCTTGAGCGAAGATGTCTCGGCAGTCGCGGGGGCAGCGGGCATGCGGGGTCCATGTCTTGGCAAGAAGGGCCTGGAGGAGATAAATACCGTGTCCGGTGCTATAGGCTCCGGCACGGGTAAACAAGCGATTCGATGAAGGGGAAATGGAATGGCGCGGACATGTCTGGCTGTCGTGCTTGCGGCAGGCGATGCGACACGAATGAAGTCGTCCAAATCCAAGGTGTTGCATATGGTCGGCAATCTGCCGCTGATCGCCCATGTCACCCGCGCGGCCGCATCCGCCGGCGTGAGCAAGGTCGGGCTCGTCGTCGGCAGGGACGCCAACCGCGTCATCGAGGCCGCAGGCTCCGGAATCGACGTCCCGGTGGCATCCGTCGAGCAGACCGAACGCAAGGGCACCGGGCACGCCGTGCTGATGGCGCGCGAGATCATCAGCGAGGGGTTTGACGACATCGTGGTGCTCTATGGCGATGGGCCGCTGATCAATCCCGAAAGCCTGCTGGCGGCGACCTCCGCGCGCGCCCTCGGCGCCGATGTCGTGGTTCTGGGTTTTCGCGCCGCTGATCCGACCGGCTACGGCAGGCTGATAGAGCGCGATGGCGAACTGATCGCGATCCGCGAGCACAAGGAAGCCTCCGACGACGAGCTCGCCATCGATTTCTGCAATGGCGGCGTGATCACATTCTCCGGCCGGCAGGCCGTGAGCCTGCTCGAGGCCATCGGCAACGACAACGCCAAGGGCGAATACTATCTGACCGACATTGTCGAGATCGCCCGGTCACGTGGCTTGAAATGCGTGGCCATCGAAGCGTCTGAACAAGACATGCTGGGCTGCAACACCCGCGCCGAACTGGCCGAGATCGAGGCCGTCTGGCAGGCGCGCGCCCGGCACGCCGCGATGCTGTCGGGCGTCAGCATGATCGACCCGTCCAGCGTGTTCCTCTCCTTCGACACCGAACTTGGGCCCGACGTTATGATCGAACCCAATGTCTGGTTCGGCCCCGGCGTGCGCGTCGGCGCTGGCGCGGTCATCCACGCGTTCAGCCATCTCGAGGGCGCCGATGTCGGGCCGGGCGCGATGATCGGGCCGTTCGCGCGGCTGCGTCCAGGCACCGAACTGGCCGAGAAGGCGAAGGTCGGCAATTTCTGCGAGACCAAGAAGGCGAAGGTCGGCGCTGGCGCAAAGATCAATCATCTGAGCTATATCGGCGACGCCGTGATCGGCGAGGGCGCCAACATCGGTGCGGGCACCATCACCTGCAATTATGACGGCCAGAACAAGCACCTGACCGAAATCGGGGCAGGGGCCTTCATCGGCTCCAATTCCTCGCTGGTGGCCCCGATCCGGATCGGTGACGGCGCCTATGTCGGCTCGGGCAGCGTGATCACCAAGGATGTTCCGGACGATGCGCTGGCGATCGCCCGGGCGCGGCAGGAGACGAAGCCGGACCGGGCCGCGAGGCTCCGCGAAAAGATCGCAGCGATCAAGGCGCTGACAAAAATGCAGAGGTCCTGACCCGGGCGGCAGTCCGGGTTACGGCATGTCATGAAAATTGAGCGGACGCAGAGTGTTACGGCACTGGTCTAATCCGGCCTCGGCCGATAAGAGCTTTGCCAGCGAACATCCGGGGAGAACTGCATGTGCGGCATAATTGGCATCGTCGGCAACCGCGAGGTGGCGCCGCTTCTGGTGGATGCGCTCAAGCGGCTTGAATATCGCGGTTATGATTCCGCCGGTGTCGCCACCATCAAGGACGGAAAGCTCGACCGGCGCCGCGCCGAGGGCAAGCTCGCCAATCTCGACCGCAAGCTGGGCGAAGAGCCGCTTGCCGGGCATGTCGGCATCGGTCATACCCGCTGGGCCACCCATGGCGCGCCGACCGAGGCCAATGCGCATCCGCATTTCTGCAACGGCGTCGCCGTGGTCCACAACGGCATCATCGAGAATTTCGCCCCGCTCCGCTCCGAGCTCATCGCCAATGGCGCGGAATTTCACAGCCAGACAGACACCGAAGTGGTGGCCCAGTTGCTTGCGGCCTATCGCAAGAACGGCCTCGCGGCGCGGGAAGCCATGCAGCAGACGCTGTCCCGGCTGGAAGGCGCCTATGCGCTTGCCGTGCTGTTCGAGGATCAGCCGGACATGATCCTGGGCGCCCGCTCCGGCCCGCCGCTCGCCGTTGGCCATGGAGAGGGCGAGATGTTCCTGGGCTCCGACGCCATCGCGCTGGCTCCGTTCACCGACAAGATCACCTATCTCGAGGATGGCGACTGGGTGGTCGTCACCCATGACCACCACGAGATCTACGATCAGTCCGGCCAGCGGGTCGAGCGCAGGAGCCAGATTTCGCAAGGTGCCGCCTATGTGGTCGACAAGGGCAATCACCGTCACTTCATGGAGAAGGAAATCTATGAACAGTCAGAGGTGGTGTCCCACACCTTGAGCCACTACATCGATTTCGCCGAGGGACGGGTGAAGTTCGAATCCTCGCAGATCGATTTCGCCAATCTCGACCGGCTGGCAATGTCGGCCTGCGGCACCGCCTATTATGCGGGCCTTGTCGGCAAATACTGGTTCGAGCGCTTTGCCCGGCTGCCGGTGGAAATCGATGTCGCTTCCGAATTCCGCTACCGGGAAATGCCGCTGACGGGTCGGATGGCCGCTTTGTTCATCTCGCAATCGGGCGAGACCGCCGACACATTGGCGTCGCTCCGTTATTGCCGCGAGCACAAGCTGACCATCGGCGCCGTGGTCAATGTGCGCGAATCCACCATCGCGCGGGAATCGGACGCGGTGTTTCCAACGCTTGCCGGCCCGGAAATCGGCGTCGCCTCGACCAAGGCGTTCACCTGTCAGCTTTCGGTGCTCGCAGCACTTGCCATGATCGCTGGACGGGCGCGGGGCACATTGTCTGCGGAAGACGAGGGCCGGATGGTCCAGGCCCTGGTCGAGGCGCCGCGGTTGTTCAACCAGGTGCTGACCGCGATCCAGCCGCAAATCGAGACCTTGTCGCGCGAGCTTTCCCGGGTCAAGGATGTTCTCTATCTCGGCCGCGGCACCAGCTTCCCGCTGGCGCTCGAAGGCGCGCTGAAGCTCAAGGAAATCTCCTATATCCATGCCGAGGGCTATGCCGCGGGCGAGCTCAAGCACGGCCCGATCGCGCTGATCGACGAGACCATGCCGGTGATCGTCATCGCGCCGCATGACCGGCATTTCGAAAAGACCGTCTCCAACATGCAGGAAGTCGCAGCCCGCGGCGGTCGGATCATCCTGATCACCGACGAGACGGGAGCGGCCGCCACCACGCTCGAGACGATGGCGACCATCGTGCTGCCGGTCGTCGACGAGATTGTCGCGCCGATTCTCTATGCCCTGCCGGTGCAGCTGATCGCCTATCACACGGCCGTGTTCATGGGGACCGATGTCGACCAGCCGCGCAACCTGGCGAAATCCGTGACTGTCGAATAGGCCCGAATTGGTCGTGCCGCTTGTCTTGGCGGTCAGGCAGCACCATTATAGTGGTGCAGTGCGTCATTGCGCATGGCCAGTCAGGGAACAGGGCAGACGATGAGTGAAAAGCAGAAACGGCCGGGCGCCGGCGTGCGGCTGAGGAACTATTTCCTCACCGGCCTGATCATCGTCGCGCCGGTCTTCATCACGGCCTATCTCACCTGGACCTTCATCGGCTGGGTGGATGGCTGGGTCAAACCCTATATCCCGGCAATCTACAATCCCGACCACTATCTGCCCTTCGCCGTGCCCGGTTTCGGCTTGCTGACCGCCCTGTTCCTGATCACCCTGATCGGGTTCATGACGGCCAATCTGGTCGGGCGCTCGATTGTCGCCTTCGGGGAATCACTGCTCGACCGGATGCCGCTGGTGCGCAGTCTCTACAAGGGATTGAAGCAGATCTTTCAGACCGTGCTGGCCGAGCAGAGCAGCTCGTTCAAGCAGGCGGGCCTGATCGAGTATCCGAGGCACGGGTTGTGGTCGATCGTCTTTGTCGCCACCGAGACCAAGGGCGAGGTCGACCACCGGCTGCCCGGCCATGATTCCGTCTCGGTGTTCCTGCCGACCACGCCCAACCCGACATCGGGCTTTCTGCTGTTCGTGCCGCGCAAGGACATCATCATCCTCGACATGAGCGTGGAGGAGGCGGCCAAGATGGTGATCTCCGCCGGCCTGGTGTCGCCGGATTTTCCCAAGACGCTGCCCGTTCAGGGCAAGGACAAGACCAAGCCTTCGGCGGCCTGAAACAGGACCTGTCACCCGGCGCGCAGGAAGCGGATCGCCTCGTCGCGGCGCATCAAATAGAGCAGCATGCGCAGGGCCGGCCCGCGCGGGCCCGACAGGCCCGGATCCGAATCGAGCACATTGCGCGCGTCGGTGCGGGCGATTTCCAGCAGATCGCCATGCACGGCAAGATCGGCCAGGCGGAAGCCCGGCAGGCCCGATTGCCGCGTGCCCAGCACTTCGCCCTCGCCGCGCAATTTCAGGTCTTCCTCGGCGATCCTGAACCCGTCCTCGGTCTCGCGCAGCACCTTGAGCCGCGCCTCCGCCGTCTCGCCGAGCGGGCCGTGATAGAGCAGGATGCAGCTCGATGCGCCGTCGCCGCGCCCGACCCGGCCGCGCAGCTGGTGCAGTTGCGCGAGCCCGAAGCGCTCGGCGTGCTCGATCACCATGATCGTCGCGTCGGGCACGTCGACGCCCACCTCGATCACCGTCGTCGCCACCAGCAGCCTTGTCTGGCCGGCCTTGAAGGCGCTCATCGCCTGGTCTTTTTCCTCAGAGCTCATCCTCCCGTGCACGAGGGCGACGGAGGAGGCAAGATCGGGCCCGAAGGCCTTGGCGAGGCTCGCATGGCGGCTTTCGACACTCATCAGCTCGCTCTCGTCGGAATCCTCGACCAGCGGGCAGATCCAGTAGGCCTTCTTGCCGTCGAGCACCGCCGTCTTCAGCCGGGCGATGATGTCGCCCAGACGCTCGTCGGGAATGGTGACGGTGGCGATTGGTTGCCGTCCGGCGGGCTTCTCGGTGAGTTTGGAGACATCCATGTCGCCAAACGCCGCCAGCACCAGCGTGCGCGGGATCGGCGTGGCGGTCATCACCAGCATGTGCGGCGCGGTGCCCTTGGCGGTCAACCTCAGCCGCTGGTGCACGCCGAAACGGTGCTGCTCGTCGACCACGGCGAGCGTCAGATTGGCGTAGACGACCGACTCCTGAAACAGCGCATGGGTGCCGATGACGATCTGCGCCGCACCCGAGGCGATCTTCTCAAGCAATCCCGTACGCTCGCGGCCCTTGGAGCGCGAGGTCAGCACCGCGACCTCGATGCCTGCCGCCTCCGCCATTTTGACGATGGTCGCATAGTGCTGGCGGGCGAGGATTTCGGTGGGCGCCATCAGCACCGCCTGGCCGCCGGCCTCCACCGCGTCCGCCATGGCCAGCATGGCGACGGCGGTCTTGCCGGAGCCGACATCGCCCTGCAGCAGTCTCAGCATCCGGTCGGTGCCCGCCATGTCGGCCAGGATCTCGTGAACCGCGATCTGCTGGCTCGCGGTCAGCGAGAACGGCAGGGCGTCAAGGATGGCCTGGCGGAGCCTGCCCTCTGCCACCACGGGGACGCCCGGCAGCTTGCGCAGGGTCTGGCGCACCAGCGCCAGCGACAATTGCCCGGCCAGCAATTCGTCATAGGCGAGCCGCCGCCGCGCAGGCGTCAGCGGTTCGATATCTTGGGCGGATTCCGGCTGATGCAGATGCCGGACCGCTTCGGAGAATTCCGGAAAACTGTTGCGCGCGACGAGATGCGGATCCGCCCATTCCGGCAGATGCGGCAGCAGTTCGAGCGCGGAATCGATCGAGCGCCGCAGGATCTTGGGCGACAGGCCGGCGGTCAGCGGATAGACCGGTTCGATCAGCGGAAAATTCTCGGCATCTGCTTCACCTACCACATGGTCGGGATGGACCATCGAGGGTCGGCCATTGAACCATTCGACCTTGCCGCTGACCAGGAATGTCTCGCCAACGGGCAGCAGCTTTTCCAGCCACGCCTGCTTGGAATGAAAGAAGGTGAGCGCCAATTCGCCGGTTTCATCATGCACAAAGACACGGTAGGGCGCAGCCTTGCGGCCGGGCGGCGAGGGCTGGTGGCGGTCGACCCGGACCTTGAGCGTGGTGATCACCCCTTCAGGCGCCAGGGCGATCTCGGATCTGCGGCTGCGGTCGATCACGCCGTGCGGCGGCAACAGCAGCAGATCAAGCGCGCGGGTGTCCTCGGGCCCCTCCCGGCCGGTCACGCGCGCCAGCGCATCGGCCAGTTTCGGACCGATTCCGGGCAGACTTTCCACGGGTTTGAACAGGGGGTCGAGTTCGAGCGGTCGCATGGGCTCAGATGAACTGCAAATTTGGGTGAAAGGCAAGGCTGACAACCGGCCGGCGACAGGATATGGAAACCCTCCAACCGAAAAAGGCAGATCATGACCGGAACGACACGTTCAAGCGCCGACCTTGATCCGCGCCGCCGCCGCATTCTGGTGCGGGCCTGGCGCCGCGGCATCCGCGAGATGGACCTGGTGATCGGCGGCTTTGCCGATGCCGAGATCGCCCGGCTCGATGACACGGAACTGGATGAGCTGGAATTGCTGATGGCCGAGGAGGATGCGGACATCTTCCGCTGGGTGACCGGCGAGGAAGCGATTCCCGAGCGGTTCCGCACTGCGATGTTCGAGCGCATGCGTGCCTATGTGCCGGATTTCGAACCACCGCAGGCTCCGCCACAAGGGCAGGCGACCCGATCATGAAGCCTGTCGTACCGGCCGCAGCGATTGCAGGCGCAAGAACCCCGGTGACCTTGTCGGGCGTGCCTCAAGGCATGGAGGCGCTGGCACTTTCCGAACTGGCGCGCGCGGGCGGTCCGCTCGCCTACATCATCTCCGATGGCCAGCGCATGGCCGATCTCGAGCAGAACCTGGCATTCTTCGCCCCCGATGTTCCGGTGCTGACATTGCCGGGCTGGGATTGCCTGCCCTACGACCGTGTCTCGCCCGGCGCCGATATCTCCGCGCGTCGGCTGGCGGCGCTGTCTGCGCTGGCGCGGTTCTCCGACAATCCGCATCCGGCCATCGTGATCGTCACGGTAAACGCCATGCTGCAGCGCGTGCCGCCCAAATCGGTGGTGTCGGGCCTGGGATTCTCGGCCCGCGCAGGAAACCGGCTGAAGATGGAGGAGCTGTCTGCTCAGCTGTCGCGCAACGGCTTCGAGCGCGTCGATACCGTGCGCGAGGTCGGCGAATACGCGGTGCGCGGCGGCATTCTCGATGTCTTCGTGCCCGGAGAGGAAGAGCCGATGCGGCTCGATTTCTTTGGCGATACGCTGGAAAGCGTCCGGCATTTCGATCCCGCCTCGCAGCGCACCACGACGCAGGCAAAGGAACTGGCGCTCAGCGCGATGAGCGAGGTGACGCTCGAGCCCGAAACCATCAGCCGCTTCCGCACAAATTATCTCGCCCGGTTCGGGGCGGCGACGCGCGACGATGCGCTTTATGTGGCCATCAGCGAAGGCCGCCGCTATCCCGGCATGGAGCACTGGCTGCCGCTGTTTCATGACCGGATGGAAACGGTGTTCGAGTATCTGGCCGGTTTTCGCATCGCCGGCGACCACATGCTGGCGGAAGCTGCCAGCGAACGCCGCGCACAGATCGTCGATCACTACGAGGCGCGCGCCGCGGCGCTCTCGATCGAGAAGACCAAGAGCATGCACGCCACGCCGTACAAGGCGATCGAGCCGGATCTGCTCTATCTCGACACGCCGGAACTCATCGCCGGGCTCGATGGCCGGAATGCGATCCGGCTCACCCCGTTTCACGAACCCGAAAGCGGCGCGCGCCGGGTGATCGAGCTTGGGACCGTCACCGGGCCGCGCTGGGCGGCGGACGCGGAAGCCGACAAATCGGCCGACGGCGCGCGGGCCAATCTCTTCGACAAGCTCGTCGCCCATGTCGGCAGCAAGCGTGCCGAGGGCCGCAAGATCCTGATCACCGCCTGGACCGAAGGCTCGCTCGACCGTCTGCTGCAGGTCACCGAAGAGCACGGGCTCAAGCGTGTCGTGCGGATCAACAGTCATGCCGAACTCGACAAGCTCAAGCCGGGGGAGGCCGCAGCCGCCGTGCTCGCCATCGAGGGCGGGTTCGAGATCGATGATCTCGTCGTCATCGGCGAACAGGATGTGCTCGGCGACCGGCTGGTCCGCAGGGCAAAACGCAAGCGGCGCGGCGCGGACTACATCTCCGAGGTGTCCGGGCTCGACGAAGGCAGCTACGTCGTCCATGCCGAACACGGCATCGGCCAGTTCATCGGCCTGCGCACCATCGAGGCCGCGGGCGCGCCCCATGCCTGCCTTGAGCTGCTCTATGCCGGCGACGCCAAGCTGTTCCTGCCGGTCGAGAACATCGAACTGCTGACCCGCTACGGCTCCGACAGCGCCGAGGTGCAGCTCGACCGGCTGGGCGGCGTCGCCTGGCAGTCGCGCAAGGCAAAACTGAAGAAGCGGCTGCTCGACATGGCCGCCGGCCTGATCCGGATTGCAGCCGAACGCCATATGCGCGCAGCTCCCGTGCTGGGTGCGCCCGAGGGGCTCTACGACGAGTTCTCCGCCCGCTTCCCCTATGACGAGACCGAAGACCAGATGGCGGCGATCGAGAAGGTGCGCGAGGACCTGGCGGCGGGCCAGCCGATGGACAGGCTGATCTGCGGCGATGTCGGTTTCGGCAAGACCGAAGTGGCGTTGCGTGCGGCCTTCATCGCCGCGATGAACGGGGTGCAGGTCGCCGTCGTGGTGCCCACGACGCTGCTCGCGCGCCAGCATTTCAAGACATTCACCGAGCGGCTGCGCGGCTATCCGGTGCGCATCGCCCAGGCCTCGCGCCTTGTCGGCGCCAAGGAACTGGCGCTCACCAAGGCCGAGCTGCAATCGGGCAAGACCGACATCGTGGTCGGCACCCATGCGCTGCTCGGGACCTCGATCAACTTCGCCAACCTGGGTCTGCTGATCATCGACGAGGAGCAGCATTTCGGCGTCAAGCACAAGGAACGGCTCAAGGAACTGAAGTCCGACGTGCATGTGCTCACGCTCTCGGCGACGCCGATCCCGCGCACGCTGCAGCTGGCGATGACCGGGGTGAGGGAGCTGTCGCTGATCACCACCGCGCCGGTCGACCGCATGGCGGTCAGGACCTTCATCTCGCCGTTCGACCCGGTGACCATCCGCGAGACGCTGATGCGCGAGCATTACCGCGGCGGCCAGAGCTTCTATGTCTGCCCGCGGCTCGCCGATCTCGAGGACATCGCCGCCTTCCTGCGCTCGGATGTGCCGGAGCTGAAATTCGCCGTGGCCCATGGCCAGATGGCGGCGGGCGAACTCGACGACATCATGAACGCCTTCTATGACGGCCAGTATGACGTGCTGCTGTCGACGACCATCGTCGAATCCGGCCTCGACGTGCCGACCGCCAACACGCTGATCGTGCACCGCGCCGACATGTTCGGCCTGGCCCAGCTTTACCAGCTGCGCGGCCGGGTCGGGCGCTCCAAGGTCCGCGCCTTCGCGCTGTTCACGCTGCCGGTCAACAAGACGCTGACGGCGACCGCCGACAAGCGGCTCAAGGTGCTGCAATCACTCGATACGCTGGGCGCGGGCTTCCAGCTCGCGAGCCATGATCTCGACATCCGCGGGGCGGGCAACCTGCTCGGCGAGGAGCAGTCGGGTCATATCAAGGAAGTCGGTTTCGAGCTCTACCAGCACATGCTCGAAGAGGCCGTTGCCGAGGTGCGCGGTGAGGACGAGATCATCGACACCGGCTGGTCGCCGCAGATCACCGTCGGCACGCCGGTGATGATCCCCGAGGACTATGTTCCAGACCTGCATTTGCGGCTCGGCCTCTACCGGCGGCTGGGCGACATCACCGAAGTAAACGACATCGACGGCTTCGGCGCCGAGATGATCGACCGCTTCGGGCCGTTGCCGATCGAGGTGCAGCATCTTTTGAAGATCGTCTTCATCAAGGCTCTGTGCCGAAAGGCCAATGTCGAGAAGCTCGACGCCGGGCCGAAGGGCGTCGTGGTGCAGTTCCGCAACAAGGAATTCGCCAACCCGGCGGCACTTGTCGGCCACATTTCCAAGCAGGGCCAGATGGCCAAGATCCGGCCCGACCAGAGCGTGGTCTTCATTCGCGACTTGCCGACGCCGGAAAAACGCCTGACGGGGGCGGCCGTGGTGATGACGCAACTGGCCGAACTCGCAAGCTGACCGGAGGCCCTGGGTCAGTCCTGACCCGGTGTGGCTTCGTCGGTCGATTGCCGCTGTTTTTCCAGTGCCACCTTGCGCATGGCGTCGGCCAGCGCTTCGGCGGGCTGCGCGCCGACGACGGCGTATTTCATGTCGATGATGAAGCACGGCACGCCGGTCACCCCCATCTGCCGCGCCTGGTCGATCTCGGCGCTGACCGTATCGCGATCGGCTTCGCCCGCAAGCAGCCGTTCGACCACCTCGGTTTCCAGACCCGCCTGCCGGCCCGCCTCGATCAGAACGGCATCATCGCCGATGTTCTTGCCCTCCTCGAAATAGGCCTTGAACAGCGCGTCCACCGCCGTGTCCTGCGCCACGGGTCCGAGCGAGCCGGCCCAGCGGATCAGCCGGTGGGCGTCCAGCGTATTGGCGGAGACGGGAATGTCGTCAAAGGCGAAGGGGATGTTTTCCTCGGCGCCGGCGGCGCGGACATTCGCATAGGCTTTTTCAGCCCCTTCCGGACCGCCGAACTTGTCTTCCATATATTGCTTCCGGTCCTTGCCTTCCTTCGGCAAGGTCGGATCAAGCTGGTAGGGGCGCCAGCGGATTTCGACATTCATCTCCGAGCCGACCTCGTCCAGGGCGGCTTCCAGCCGCTTCTTGCCGATATAGCACCAGGGACACATGATGTCGGAAACGACGTCGATGGTGAGCGAGGGAACGGTCATTTATGTACCTTTGTTCGGTCAGGGCCTGGCTGATGTGTCCCACCACGCGGGCAGGTAATAGCCGTAAAGCGGCGGTGAGCCCTCGGGGGCTGCGATTCGGCTCCAATGCGCCACCCAGGCCTTGCCCAGGTGAAACGTCGGAATGACATAGTGCCCCGACAGCAAAACCCGGTCAAATGCGCGCACCGACGAGCGGAAATCATCGGCTGTGCGGGCATTCAGCATCGCGTCGATGGCGGCGTCGATGGCAGGGCTGGCCGCCCCGGCGAAATTGAATGAGCCTTCCCGGTCGCGCGACTCCGACCCCCAGCGAGGGATCTGCTCGGCGCCGGGCGACAGCGACGAGGTGTAGGATTTCATGATCATGTCGTAGTCGAAGGTCTGCGAGCGCTGCTGGTACTGGGCGTCGTCGACTGTGCGGATCGACATTTCGATGCCGAGTGCGGCGAGCGAGCGCTGGAACGCCACCGCCAGCTTCTCCTGACCTTCGTTCTGGGTCATCAGTCCGAAGGCAAAGGGCTTGCCATCCTCAGCCACCAGGCGTCCGTTCTCAATCCTGTAGCCGGCTTCCTGCAGCAGCGTCAGCGCCGCGCGGCTGACCTTGCGGTCCCGTCCGGAGCCATCGGTGACCGGCAGGCTCCATGTGCCTTCCATGATCTCCCCGGAGACGGCGTCGGGGAAGGGGGCCAGGATTTCCCGCTCGCGTGGATCGGCGGGTTTTCCATGGCTCGACAGAACCGAGCTGTCCCAGAACGACTGCGTGCGGGTGTAGGCATTGCCGTACAGGCTGCGGTTGGCCCATTCGAAGTCGAAGAGCATGGTCAGCGCCTCGCGCACCCGCACATCCTCGAACACCGGCCGGCGGGTGTTGAAGACGAAGCCATACATGCCCGAGGGAGTCTGCCGGTCATATTCCTTGCGGACCACATCGCCTGCGGTGACCGCAGGGAAATTGTAGCCGCGCGCCCAATTGGTGACGCTGCCTTCCGGGTAGACGTCAATCACGCCTTTCTTGAAGGCTTCGAAGAGCGAGGTTTCGGACAGGAAATACTCGACCGAGATCTCGTCGTAATTGTCGAGCCCGCGCTTGATCGGCAGGTCTCTCGCCCAGTAGTCCTCGCGGCGCTGGAACGTGATGCGCTCGCCGGCCTTGATCTCGCTGATCAGGTAGGGGCCCGATCCGATCCCCGGCTCAAGCGTCGACTTGTCGAACGTCTCGGCATCGGTTGCGTGTTCGGGCAGCACCGGCGACAGCGACAGAATCAGCGGAAACTCACGGTTGGATTCGTCGTTGAAGGTGAAGCGCACCGAGAGCTCGCCGACTTTCTCCATTCTGGCGACCCGGCTCAGGCGGGTGCTGAAGGGCGGCCGGCCCTTGTCTCGCAGCAGTTCCATGGTGAAGATGACATCGTCGGCCGTCACCTTCTCGCCATCAGACCAGCGCGCTTCGGGATTGAGGTTGTACTGGATGAAGCTTCGGTCCTCGTCCCATTCGACGGATTCGGCCAGCAGCCCGTAGAGCGTGAAGGGTTCGTCCTGGGAGCGCTGCATCAGCGTCTCGTAGATCAGGTTGCCGAATTCCGGATCGACCAAGCCCCTTGCGGAGGTCCGCATGCTCCGGACGATGAACGGCCGGACGCTGTCGAATGTGCCGACGACGCCGTAATTGACCTTGCCGCCTTTCGGCGCGTCGGGGTTCACATAGGAAAGATGCTCGAAATCAGCCGGCAAAGCCGGTTCGCCATGCATGGCGATGCCATGCACCGGTTCGGCCTGGGCGCAAGCCAGGGTCCCCGCCATTCCACCTGCAATTACCATCATTGCCGCCAGCAATCGTTTCATGTTTCATACTCCGGGGCGTGAGGCGCGGCATGCGCACAGCGTCTGCCGTCGATTCTTGGCCAGAAGATATACGCAGCCTCCATGGCAGGCCACCATGGAGGCACAATACGGCGGTTTTTTTGAGCGCAGGCTGCCTCCGGGCTGGATATTGGCGTGTGACCGCGCTAACAGGGACGCGAGCAAAGCCTTGCTGTCGCCGCATTTTCAATCGAGAAGGCGCGACCACAGTGACGAGGGCGCGGACACCGCGCAAACAGAACGCCGCCCCGGGGCGCAATTCAGGAGAATTGAAAGCACATGAACGCCACCACAAAGACCGTTTTCGCAGCCATCATGTCGGCAGGCGTCGCCGCCGCCTTCGTGCCGGCAACCGCTGTCGCCCAAGGCGCAAATCAGGGCTGGTACAAGACCTGTACCAAGCAGGAAGACAATGATGTGTGCGTTGTCCAGAATATCGTCACCGCACCGTCGGGCCAGCTTCTCACCGCGATCGGCCTGATCGAGGTTGCCGGCAAGGTGAACCGCAAGATCCTCCAGGTCACGGTGCCCACCGCGCGCCTGATCCAGCCGGGTGTCGGCCTGCAGGTGGATGGCGGCCAGGCCCAGCGCGTCGAATACGCGATCTGCATGCCCGAAACCTGCGTGGCGGAGATCCTGCTCACCGACGCCATGATCGCTTCCTTCAAGAAGGGCGGCGAACTGGTGCTGACGTCTGTCAACTACCAGCGTACCCCGAACCCGCTCCGGATCTCGCTCGAAGGCTTCACCCAGGCCTATGACGGCGAGCCGATCGCCCAGTCCGAGCTTCAGGAACGCCAGCGCCTTCTGCAGGAAGAGATGACCAAGAAGGCCGAGGAAGCCCGCAAGAAGCTCGAAGAAGCCCAGGCTGAAGCCAAGAAGAACTGAGGTCTTCCGACCCTTTATGCAAACAGCCCGGATGCGTCACCGCTTCCGGGCTGTTTTTTGTTCTCATTCCGTAACGTCACGGCGACGGACGGTGTCTTCCGGTCAATGGCTGACCCGTTCCTTCGGCCGATAGACGCCATCGATCTGGGCGTCGAAGAAATCCGCCAGCTGCGGATGCCGCACCGGCCTGTCGCTGTCATCGGTGAGCAGGTTCTGCTCCGAGACATAGGCGACATACTCGGTCTCGTCATTCTCGGCCAGCAGATGGTAGAATGGCTGGTCCTTGCGCGGACGGACATTTTCGGGAATGGCATTCCACCATTCCTCGGTGTTGGCGTAGATCGGGTCAACGTCGAAGATCACGCCCCGGAACGGGAAGATCCGGTGCTTGACGACCTGTCCGATCTGAAATTTTGCATGTTTGGGCGTCATGTCTTTCATCCTTTGGTTCCTTAAGATGGGACGTTTGACGGGAAATGCAACCACCTGGCCTTGACGGCGAAGGGCGCGGTACGTACCCCCTCGAAAGGCTGAAACCTCGTCCGAACAGCTTGCACAGGCACAAGAATGGCTGAAATCACTGGTCTGGTGTTACCCTTTTTCGGCCTGATCCTGCTGGGTTACATCGCCGCGCGCATTACCGGGCAACCGCAGGAAGCGATGGGGTGGCTCAACACCTTCATCATCTACGTGTCTTTGCCGGCGCTGTTTTTCAAGCTTCTGTCGCGCACGCCGATCGAGGAACTGGGGCGCTGGGATTACGTGCTCACCAGCATGGTGGTGACCTATATCGTGTTCGCGCTGGTCTTTGCCGGCGCCATCCTGATCCGGCGCGCGGCCATTGGCGAAGCCACTGTGCAGGGTCTCGCCGGCGCCTATGGCAATATCGGCTACATGGGCCCGGGCATCGCCATCCTGGCCTTCGGCGAGCCTGCGGCGGTGCCCGTGGCGCTGATCTTCTGCTTTGAGAACATCATGCATTTCACCATCGCGCCGATGATGATGGCGCTGGCAGGCGGCGATCACCGGAGTCCGGGCGCGCTGGCGGTTGGCGTTGTGCGCAAGATCGCGTTTCACCCGTTCATTCTGGCCACCGCCGTGGGGGTGGCCGCCGCCTGGCTGGAATTCGTTCCGCCGGTGCCCGTCGCCCGGCTGATCGATTACCTGGCGCAGGCGGCCGCTCCGTGCGCGCTGTTCGCCATGGGCGTGACGCTGGCGCTCAGGCCGCTCAAGCGGGTTCCGCCCGAACTGGGCTTCATCGTGCCGATGAAGCTGATCGTTCATCCGGTGCTGATGTATGTCGGGCTGAGCGCGGTGGGGAATTTCGACCCGGTCTGGGTCTACACCGCCGTCCTGCTGGCGTCGCTGCCGACCGCGACCAATGTGTTCGTGATCGCCCAGCAATATTCGACCTGGGTGGAGCGCGCCTCGGCCACCGTGCTGGTGACCACGGTCACCAGCGTCGCCACGGTCTCTGCGCTGCTCTGGCTGATCACCAGCGGAACGCTGCCGCCCGACCTGTTCCCCTGAGGATCAGGCGGCGGGCCGGTCCTTGCTCCTGCGCCAGCCCGGAGTCATGCCTTCGCGCATGGCGAGGTTCCTGAGCGGCGCAATCGCGGACAGGACGGCAAGGCCGCCGGCGCGCAGCGCCTGGACCGGCAGGAACGAGCTCAGCAATGTGCGATTGAGCAGATCCACGCCCGCGGTCCGGCTGGTGACGTCGAGCCAGCGCTGGCGATGATAGGCGCTCACCGCGAGCGGCGCCTGTGCGGGACCTCCGGCTGTCTTGAGCGCCTCGATCGCCTGCATGATGTCGCGCAGGCCGAGATTGAGGCCCTGCGCGCCGATTGGCGGGAAGGCGTGGCCGGTTTCACCCACCAGCATGGTGCGTCCCGTGCCAAAGCTGTGGGCGATCAGGCTCGACAGCGGCCAGGCCTGAACCTCGCCCTCGATCTCGACCTTTCCGAGGATCGAACGCATCCGCGTTTCCACCTCGAGATTGAGCTGGTCGCGCGGCATGGCGAGAATGGCTTCCACCTGCTCCGGCTTGACCGCCCAGACGAGGCTCGAGCGCTTGCCGGGCAGCGGCACCTGCGTGAACGGACCCTCTTCGGTGTGAAATTCCGTCGATGTGTCGGAATGGCCGATGCCGTGGGAAAAGTTCAGGACCAGCGCGGTCTGCGGATAGGTCCAGGTCCTGACGCGGATGCCGATGTCCTCGCGCAGCCTGGAGCCGCGGCCATCGGCGGCAAGTGCTGCAAGGGCAGTGATGCAGGTTCCGTCCTCAAGATCGAGTCCCACGCACTCGCCGGTCTGCGCGGCCGATGCCAGCGCGCTTTCGAAACGCGTGATCATGCCGGAACCATTGATCGCTGCCTGAAGCGCGTCAATCAGCGGCGCGTTGGGAATGTTGTAGCCGAAGGCGTCGAGGTCGATTTCGCTCGACCGGAACGAGACCGGAGGAGAGCGGAACAGTCGCGTGGTGCCATCGAGAATGCGCATCGTGCGCAAGGGGGCCGACGCAGGCTCGACGCTGTCCCAGACGCCGAGCCGGGCGAGATAATCGACCGATTCCGACAAGAGCGCGGTGGTCCGCCCGTCCTGACGGCCGGGTTGCGGCGCGATGAAGGCGACCCGCCAGCCCTCGGCCGCCGCCGCAAGTGCCGCGACCGATCCGGCCAGTCCGCCGCCCACCACGGCGATGTCATAGTGCTCGTGCATTTCTTCGGCCTTTCAGTTGCTTGCCGATTGCCTTGTGCCTGGTTCATCCTTTACATCGCTTGGCAAACGAACTCCATGGGATCAATTGGCGCATGCTCACGCCTCGCGGAAACAGGGATCCGCTCGACGGCCGGTTCGATCAGCTGGACCGGCCCGGACGAGCCATCGCCGGCCTGGCGCGGCGCCCGGTATGGCCGGTGCTTGCCATGGTGGCGCTGACCGCCGGGATCGCCTGGTGGTTCCTGCTTTCCATGGCCGGTTCGATTGTGGGCATCGAAGGCTCGGCGCGGCCGCTCGGACCGGGCATGTCGCTGATTGCCCGGTTCCTGCCGGTCGACCCGGGATCCTTCGCCGCGACGATCGCCGATCTTTGTCTCTCGGCCAATGCCGGCCTCGCTTTTGGCGGAGGCTCGTCCTTGCCGGTGGCCGCCGCGCTGTTCGTGATGTGGTTCGCCATGGCGGCGGCGATGATGCTGCCGGTGGCGGCCCCGATGATACGCACCTATGCCGAGATCGCCGACACCGCCGCAGGACGCGGCGACCCGGTGGTTCATCCCGCCGTGCTGGTGGCCGGCTACCTGGCGGTCTGGGCCGCGGCCGCGGTGGTTTTCACCCTGGTCCAGCTGCTGATCGGGTCTTTGACCGGCGCATCCGTCACCGCCCCGGTCAGGGGCGTGGTCGCCGGCGTGATTCTGCTTCTTGCCGGCGTCTATCAGTTCACCGCGCTCAAGCAGGCCTGCCTCAACAAATGCCGCAACCCGTTCACGACGCTGTTTTCACGCTGGCAGACAAGCACCCGCGGCGTGTTCCGGCTCGGCGTCGAGCAGGGGGGCTGGTGCCTGGGCTGCTGCTGGGCCCTGATGCTGATCATGCTTGCGGTCGGCAGCATGAATGTGGTCTGGATGGCGGCGCTGGCGGTGTTTGTATTTCTGGAAAAAACCGGCGCTGGCCGGGTGACAACGCAGGCGGGCGGCGCGATAGTGGCCCTGTGGGGAGCGGCGCTGATTTGGAGCGCGCTGACATGAAACTGGGAGTTGGTTTGCATGGGTGATGTGGAGTGGGCCTTGAAGGGCGAACTGGTGCTGTCGTGCAATTGCACGGTGTTCTGCCCTTGCGTGATTTCGCTTGGCCAGCATCCGCCAACCGAAGGCTATTGCCAGACCTGGGCCGGGTTCAAGGTGGACAATGGCTATTACGGCGACACCGATCTGTCGGGCCTCAATCTCGGGCTGGTGATGGAAATTCCGGGCTATATGAGCCGCGGCAACTGGACCGCCGGCCTGTTCGTCGACAAGCGCGCCTCCATATACGCCACCAAGGCCTTCACCAGGATCTTCACCGGCAAGGCCGGCGGCACGACATCGCTGCTGTCGATTCTGGTGGGCAATTTCCTCGGCGTCCAGCAGGAGCCGATCAGCTACGAGATCGAGGACAAGAAGCGCATCGTCAAGATCCCCAGGATCATTGACGGGGTGATTTCGCCGATCCCGGGCAAGACCCACGGCGAGGACACCGTGATCTCGAATTCGGAATACTGGATTGCGCCCGAGATCATCGTGGCCAAATCCGAACGATCCAAGATGCGCGCCTTCGGCCGCAACTGGAATTTCGCCGGCCGCTCGGCCGAAATCTGCAAGCTCGACTGGAGCGGGCCCAACTAGGGCGCACGGAGAGGGTGCTGGCGGCATGAAGCTTCCATTCAAATACCGCCGGGTTCCGTACGCGGAAATCAGGGCGTTTTCGGTTCACATCCTGACGGCAACCGGGTCCTACATGGCGTTCCTGGCGCTGGTGGCGGCGGCCGAAGGGCGATTCGTCGATCTGTGGTGGTGGCTGGGCGTCGCCATGCTGATCGACGGCATCGACGGACCCATCGCGCGCAAGCTCAATGTCAAGGAAGTGCTGCCCAACTGGTCCGGGGTGATGCTCGACAATGTCATCGACTATGTCACCTATGTGCTGATTCCGGCCTTCGCGCTCTATCAGAGCGGCATGATCGGCGAGCCGCTGTCCTTTGTCGCCGCCGGCCTCATCGTGGTGTCCAGCGCCATCTACTATGCCGACATGGGCATGAAGACCGACGAGAATTTCTTCTCGGGCTTTCCGGTGGTCTGGAACATGCTGGTGTTCACGCTGTTCGTGACAAATCCGTCGGAACTGGTGGCCTTCGGCATCGTGCTGGCGGCGGTGTTCATGACCTTCCTGCCGATCAACTTCCTGCATCCCGTCCGCGTCGTCAGGCTCCGTCCGGTCAACCTGACGATATTCGGGGTCTGGTCGGTCCTGTCGGGATACGCGCTTCTTTTGCATTTCAACAGCCCGGACTGGCTGATGTGGGCGGTGATGCTGACCGGCGCCTATCTGTTCTGCATCGGCGGGGTCATGCAGATGTTCCCCGATCTCGGCAAGCGGACGTTGTCGTGAGCCGGAAATGACCTGCCGGTCCGGTGATTGGCGCGCATGGAGATACGTGAGATGAAAGCAATCCTCGTTTCGCACCATGGCGGTCCGGACGCCCTGTTCGGCGTCGTCGCGCGCGGCGTAGTCAGGGTCGATATCACTCAACGCTGTCCCCTGGCCGAAGCGGCGCGGGCGCACTCCGATCTTGAGGCGTTCAAGACAATCGGCGTGATGGTCCTCAAGCCGTGAGTCGGGGCGGGATCCGGGCGGCCCGGGTTGAAGCACTCTCAAAAATATCTTGGCAAAGGCCGGCGGTTTTCGCCTGTGGCTACAGATCGAAAACCGGCGGCCCATGAAAACACTTGATATTTTCTGTCATCGGCCTCTTGTGCGACGCACAATTATTGCGTTTGATGAAATTTCGGGGCAACACCGACGTCCATAAAGATCCCTTGAAATTCAAGGCCAGATAGTGAAGCTTGTTTCTTGTGCTTTGCGGAAAAACGCCTCAAAACTAGGCGATTCCGAAAGTGCCTGAGTCCGGGGGGTGACGTGGAAGACCAGCAGACCGAGATACCGCTTCTGGAAACCAGGGGGCTGACCAAGATCTTCGGAAGCCTCAGGGCTTGCGATGGCATTGATCTGGCGATTGCTCCCGGCGAGGTGCATGCGCTTCTGGGCGAGAACGGCGCCGGCAAGTCGACCCTGGTCAAGATGCTGTTCGGCGTGCTCGAACCCAGCGGCGGCGAAATCCTGTGGAAAGGCAAGCCGGTCAGGATCGGCAGCCCTGGCGAAGCGCGCGCCACCGGCGTCGGCATGGTGTTCCAGCATTTTTCGCTGTTTGAAGCGCTGACCGTCGCCGAAAACATTGCGCTGGCGCTCGACGGCAAGGTTCCGATCGAGAAGATTTCCGAGGAGGCGCGGCGGCTTTCGCTGGACTATGGCCTGCCGCTCGATCCCTCAGCCCATGTGGCCGATCTCTCCGTCGGCGAGCGCCAGCGCATCGAGATCGTCCGCGCGCTGCTGCAAAATCCGCAACTGATCATTCTTGACGAGCCGACCTCGGTGCTGACCCCGCAGGAAGCCGACAAGCTGTTCGAGACGCTGGCCAAGCTCAAGGCCGAAGGCCGCTCGGTTCTCTATATTTCCCACCGTCTCGAGGAGGTGCAGCGCATCTGCGACCGCGCCACGGTGCTGCGTCACGGCAAGGTGACCGGCGCCTGCGATCCGCGCCAGGAGACACCCTCATCGCTCGCCCGCATGATGGTCGGCGGCGAGGTCGCGGCGGTCTCCGGCGCCGGCCTGGACGAACCGGGCGAGGTGCTGGTGGAAGTCCAAAAACTGTCTGCGCCGGCGCGCACGCCGTTCGCGGTTGCCCTGAAGGATGTGGATCTCACGGTCCGGGCCGGCGAAGTCATCGCCATTGCCGGTGTCGCAGGCAATGGCCAGAGCGAACTCTTCGATGTGCTTTCGGGCGAAATGACCGTGTCTGACGCGGACTCGATCCGCATTGCGGGCGTTGCCGCAGGACGCCTCGGCATCACCGCGCGCCGGTTGATGGGCTGCAGCTTCGTGCCGGAGGAACGCCACGGCCATGCCGCGGTCCCCAACATGAATCTCAGCAGCAACCTGGTGCTGTCGCGCTATGCGTCGGACCGCAAGACCTTCCTCAGCGGCGGATGGCTCGGCCTGATCAATGCCGGCCCGATTGCCACCGCCACCAAGCGAATCTCGACCGCCATGGATGTGCGCAAGTCGCTGGCCGATCCTCTCGCGGGATCGCTGTCGGGCGGCAATCTGCAGAAGTTCATTGTCGGCCGCGAACTCGACCGCCAGCCGCGCGTGCTGGTCGTCAACCAGCCGACCTGGGGCGTCGACGCGGGCGCTGCGAGCCGCATCCGCCAGGCGCTCGTCGATCTCGCCAGGAGCGGCTCGGCGGTCGTCGTCATCAGCCAGGATCTCGACGAAGTGTTTGAAATTGCGAGCCGGGTGGCTGTCCTCAACGAGGGGCGGCTGTCGCGGCCCGAACCGGTCGCGACCATGACCCGCGAACGCATCGGATTGCTGATGGGCGGTTTTCACGATGGCGCCGGGCATCCCCAGCCGGAGGCGCTGCATGCGCATTGAACTCAAGAAGCGAGATGGCGTATCCACGCTGTTTGCGATCCTGTCGCCCTTCGTGGCGCTGGGTCTGACCCTTGTCGCAGGCGTCATCCTGTTCGTTGTCCTGGGCAAGGACCCGATCGCCGCGCTCTACAGTTTCTTCATCGAGCCCCTGACCGAGGTCTGGTCGCTGCATGAGCTGGCGGTCAAGGCGGCGCCGCTGATCCTGATCGCGGTGGGGCTGTCGGTCTGCTTCCGGTCGAACAACTGGAACATCGGAGCCGAGGGGCAGTTCATCATCGGCGCCATGGCGGGCTCGATCCTGCCGGTGGTGTTTCACGGCTGGCAGTCGCCGCTGGTGCTGCCGCTGATGATGGCCTTCGCCATGATCGGTGGCGCGGCCTATGCGGCGATCCCGGCCTTCCTGAAGGCGCGGCTCAACACAAACGAGATCCTCACCAGCCTGATGCTGGTCTATGTCGCGCAATTGTTTCTCGACTGGACGGTGCGCGGTCCCTGGCGCAATCCGGAAGGATTCAACTTTCCCGAAACGCGCAACTTCCATGACTACGCGGTGCTGCCGCGCATCATCGAGACCGGCAAGACCCATTGGGGCTTCGGTTTCGCGCTGATCGCGGCGCTGGTGCTGTGGTTCGTCATGCGCCGCACGCTCAAGGGCTTCGAGATTACAGTGTTGGGCCAATCGGCGCGGGCAGGGCGGTTTGCCGGGTTCTCCGACAAGAAGATGGTCTATTTCGCCTTCCTGCTGTCAGGCGCGCTCGCCGGACTTGCAGGCATTGCGGAGGTGTCGGGCTCCATCGAGCAGCTGCGCCCGGTGATTTCTCCCGGCTACGGCTTCACCGCCATCATTGTGGCCTTCCTCGGACGGCTCAACCCGCTGGGGATCGTCGCAGCCGGCCTTGTCCTGGCCCTGACCTACCTGGGCGGCGAGGCGGCGCAGATTTCGATCGGCATCACCGACAAGGTGACGCGCCTGTTCCAGGGCCTGCTCCTGTTCTTCGTTCTGGGCTGCGACACGCTGATCCACTACCGTATCCGGCTGATTTTCGGCGCGGCACAGAAAGGGAGTGCCGCCTGATGGACATGACCCAGGCAATCATCTTGACCATCATCACCGCAGCCACGCCGCTGCTGCTGGCCGCGATCGGCGAACTTCTGGTCGAACGCTCCGGCGTTCTCAATCTCGGCCTCGAGGGCATGATGATCATGGGCGCGGTCGCAGCCTTCGCCATCGCGCAGCTGACCGGCTCGGCCGGATTGGGCGCCTTGGGCGGACTGGTCGCGGGCATGCTGTTTTCGCTGCTGTTCGGCTTCCTGACGCTGACGCTGGTCGCCAACCAGGTGGCGACGGGGCTGGCGTTGACAATTCTCGGGCTTGGCCTGTCCGGCATGATCGGCGAATCCTTCATCGGTCTGCCGGGCCTCAAGCTCGCCGCGGTCGAAATCCCGCTGCTCTCCGACATCCCGGTCATTGGTCGCATCCTGTTTTCGCAGGATCCGATCTTCTACACATCCATCATCGCGGTCATCGGGGTGAGCTGGTTCCTGTTCAGAACCCGGGCGGGACTCAGGCTCAGGTCGATCGGCGACAATCACGCTTCGGCCCATGCGCTCGGCATAAAGGTCGTGCGGACCCGGTATCTTGCGGTGATGTTCGGCGGCGCCTGCGCCGGCCTTGCCGGAGCACATCTGTCGATCGTCTACACGCCGCAATGGGTTGAGAACATGACAGCGGGGCGTGGCTGGATCGCGCTGGCGCTGGTGGTTTTTGCCTCATGGCGACCCGGCCGGGTGCTGATCGGCGCCTATCTGTTCGGCGCCGTGTCGATCGGTCAGCTTTTCGCCCAATCGCGCGGCATCGGAATTCCCTCGCAGTTCCTATCGGCTCTTCCCTACCTCGCCACGATTGCGGTACTTGTTGTCATATCGCTGAATCGGAGGATGACACTGATCAACACGCCGGCTTCGCTCGGCAAATCCTTCGTGCCGGAAAGATAGAAAAAGAGGTTTTCGGCATGATTTCAACAACCAACCAGACAGGGTGAACTCAATGAAAAAGACGCTCCTTCTTCTCGCCGCGGCCACAGCGCTCGCCGGCATCGCCGCCCCGGCAAACGCCCAGGGCATGGACAAGGTCAAGGCCTGCTTCATCTATGTCGGCCCGGTTGGCGACTTCGGCTGGTCCTACCAGCACGACCAGGGCCGCCTCTATGTCGAGGAACAGCTTGGTGACAAGATTGAGACCGCCTATCTGGAAAGCGTGCCGGAAGGGGCTGATTCCGAGCGGGCTCTCGAGCGCTTCGCCCGTTCCGGCTGCAACATCATCTTCACCACCTCGTTCGGCTACATGGATGCGACCAACAAGGTCGCCGGGGATTTTCCTGACATCAAGTTCGAGCACGCCACGGGCTACAAGCGCGAGCATCCGAACGTTGCGACCTATGATTCGAAGTTCTTCCAGGGCCGCTATGTGATCGGCCAGATCGCCGCGAAGATGTCAGAGACCGGCTCGGCTGGTTACATCGCCTCCTTCCCGATCCCGGAAGTGATCCAGGGCATCAACTCCTTCATGCTCGGCGCGCAATCGGTCAATCCCGATTTTGAGCTCAAGGTGGTGTGGGTGAACACCTGGTTCGATCCGGGCAAGGAAGCCGATGCCGCCAAGGTGCTGCTCGATGGCGGTGTCGACATCCTGACCCAGCACACCGATTCGACGGCGCCGATGCAGGTTGCCGCTGAGCGGGGCGCCCATGCCTTCGGCCAGGCGTCCGACATGATCGCGTTCGGCCCCGAAACCCAGCTGACCTCCATTATCGACGACTGGGGTCCGTATTACATGGAGCGGATCTCAGCTGTGCTCGAAGGAACCTGGGAGCAGCAGGCAACCTGGGCGGGCATGGCCGAAGGCCATGTGGTGATGGCGCCCTACACGAACATGCCGGACGACGTGAAGGCGATGGCGGAAGAAACCGAGGCCAAGATCACCTCGGGCGAATTCCACCCGTTCACGGGCCCGATCAAGAAGCAGGACGGCTCCGAATGGCTGGCTGAAGGCGAAGTGGCCGAAGACGGCGTACTTGCCGGCATGAACTTCTACGTCGAGGGCATCGACGACCAGCTTCCGCAGTAAGCCAGGTCAGATACAGCAACGAAAGCGGGGGCGGCTGCATGGGCCGCCCCTTCTTGTTATCCCCGCAGTTTTTCAGCCACTACTCGGCCGGCGCGGGGTATCGTGTCATGGTTCGGGGCAGGAAGCGGGCGGCGGGCGAAAACAGCCTGCGGATGATCCTGCGCCCGGCAGGTTCGACGTGGCTATAGATCCACCAGCTCACGGCCAGTGACAGGAAGATCGCAAGCGCTGCCGCACTCCACTTGCCGATGGCTGGCGCGGCGAAGTTGATAAGGATGTAGCCCGCATTCTGGTGCAGCAGGTAAAGCGGGTAGCTGATGCCGCCCAGTGCCACAATCCACGGCCCGGCCCTGACCTGCCGGCCGAGGATGGCCGCCAGCAGGAACAGCGCGATGATAAATCCATTGGCCAGTGCGACGTCGGCGGGCGTTGATCCTTCGCCCAGACGATCAAGGAAGTCGAGCCTCTGGACTTCAGCGGCATGGAAGGTCATCACCAGCGCAAGGCCTGCCAGGAACAGCCGCCACCCGCTGGCGCCGAGCGACAGGATCCGCCACGCCATCGCGCCAAGGGCGAAATAGGCGCCGTATTCGGTCAGGAAGACCAGCTCGACCGGGCGCGATCCGATGACGAGATTGTTGCCGACGATAAGCGCCATCCAGATCGTGACCGCGATCTCGGTGTGGCGCGGCAGCACCCCGGCAAACAGGCCGACAACCACCCAGGAATAGAAGATCAGCTCGATGACGATGGACCAGTAGGCGCCGTCCATGAAAGATTGGCCGAACAGCGGCGCCAGCATCGTCAGGTTCGCCAGCCACTGGGAAAAATCCGTGACGAAGGGCGGCTGGGCCCACCATGTCATGGCCAGGAATGTGATGGTCATCGCCACCAAATGCGCCGGATACAGCCGGGCGAGGCGGCTGACCGAGAATGCGAACCAGTCCCGGCCGGACGCCGACCAGATGATGACGAATCCGGAGATGAGGAAGAACAGGTTGACGCCCAGATATCCGAGCTGGATCGAGTCTCCGGCCATGCCGAAGGAATGGTCGAGATAGCCGCCCTCGCGCGCGCCGCGATAGAGGAAATGATAGGCCGTCACCATCATGGCCGCACAAAAGCGCAACAGGTCCAGGAGCCCGTTCCGCTCGCTGTTGTGGCTCACAGGGCCGCTCAACTGATCTTCTCGCACGTCGGTCTCCCTGCGGCGCCCTGCGTCGGCCTGGACGCATGGGCTCCGTGAAGCCAGGACATCGGTCGGTCGGTTGCGGCCGAAAACCGGATGTGCTGGACGATGACCGGATCATACCTCAAACACGAACGCCGGGCTCGATAACCCGGCGTTAAGCTTAAGCGGAAAGGTTAATGCGGATCGCCTCAGGCGAGACCCTGCTTGCGCACATCGTCCCAGGCCGCATCGAGTGTCTTCCTGGCTGATGCGATGAGCACATCGACCTCTTCCTCGGTAATCGTCAGCGGCGGCGAGATGATCAGCGAGTCGCGCACGGCGCGCATCACCAGTCCGTTGGAGAAGGAGTGGTCGCGGGTGATGGTGCCGACCTTGCCGACATTGTCGAAGCGTTTCTTCAGGTCGTTTTCATCGGGCACCAGTTCCAGCGCGCCGAACATACCCACCATCCGGGCTTCGCCGACCATCGGGTGATCGGCAAGCGCGGTCCAGCGCTTCTGGAAATAGGGGCCGATGTGGTCGCGGACGCGCTCGACCAGACCTTCACGCTTGATGATGGTGAGATTGGCGATCGCCGCCGCGCAGCAGGCGGGATGACCGGAATAGGTGTAGCCATGGTAGAATTCGACGTTCTCACGATGCAGGACTTCGGCGATCTCGTCCGACACCAGCACGCCCCCCATCGGCAGGTAGCCCGATGTAAGTCCCTTGGCGATCGCCATCAGGTCGGGCTTCATGTCGTAATAGCCCGAACCGAACCATTCTCCGGTGCGGCCGAAACCGCAGATGACCTCGTCGGAGACGAAGAGGATGTCGCGGCTTTCGAGAATGCGCTTGACCTCGGGCCAGTAGGTTGCGGGCGGAATGATGACGCCGCCGGCGCCCTGGATCGGTTCGGCGATGAAGGCGGCAATATTTTCCTCGCCGATTTCCTCGATGGCGCGTTCGAGTTCGCGCGCCGCCCACAGGCCGAACTCGTCTTCGCTCATGTCGGTCATCATGCCTTCACCGAACCAGTAAGGCTGATCGATGTGGTGGATGTCGGGGATCGGCAATCCGCCCTGGCTGTGCATGGCGCCCATGCCGCCGAGCGAGGCCCCGGCGATGGTGGAGCCGTGATAGGCGTTCTTGCGGCTGATCACCACTTTCTTGCTGTCCTTGCCCTGAAGCGCCCAGTAGGTGCGCACCAGCCGCAATATCGTGTCGTTGGCGTCCGAGCCGGAGCCGCCGTAAAACACCATGTTGATGTGATCGGGGGCGAGATCGGCCAGCATCGCCGACAGTTCGATGACCGGTGGATGCGTGGTCTTGAAGAAGGTGTTGTAATAGGAGAGCTCGCTCATCTGCGCGCGCACCGCCTCGACGATCTCCTGACGGCCATGGCCGACATTGACGCACCACAGCCCCGCCATCCCGTCCATGATGCGATTGCCGTCCGTGTCCCAAAGCCACACGCCGTCCGCCTTGGAGATCACCCGCCGCTCGTCGACGCCAAGCGCTCCATGATCGGTGAAAGGGTGAAGATGGTGCTTGTGATCGGACACCTTGAGATCGTGAGAAGACACATTGACGCGCATTGTTCTAGTCCTGTCTGGTTTTTGACGGAGGCCCGAGGGAAATCGGTTTGACCTTTATTTGAGTGTGTGCACAAATTTTCCGCGCGGACAACCACCGCACTCTCGCCTGATGCATGACGCGATCAAATGGATTCGTGCGTGCAATGATGTATAGGAAGAGGTTCCGAGTGCTCAAGCGCCAGTTCGTTCCCACCGGGAGCGGCTTGCGCGGCGGCGCGGCAATTGAAAAGTCCTGAAGGGGCCCTGAAGGGGCAAGGTGACATTATGCGCGAGAGCGCCACGGCTAAGAAAGACACGATCCTCCCGACCAACGAAGAGGCCGAGCGGTTTCTTGCAGAAAATCCCGATATCGAATCCGTGGATTTCCTGATTCCCGACATCAACGGCGTGATGCGGGGCAAATGGGGGCCCACCGAGGCGCTCGGCAAGGCCGGCTATCCCGGCATCAACATGCCGCTGTCGATCTTCGGCCTCGACATCTGGGGCAGGGAAGTCGAATCGACCGGCATTCACATCGAGACTGGCGACATCGACGGCTACTGCCGGGCAATTCCCGGGCGAATCAACCGCGCGCCCTGGGCGCCGCGTCCCTCCGCCCAGGTGCTGATGTCGATGTACACCGAGACCGGCGAGCCCTGCATCTACGATCCGCGCAATGTGCTGCAGGCCATCGTCGACCGCTACACCGCTCTTGGCCTGCGTCCGGTGACCGCATTCGAGCTGGAATTCTACCTGGTTGACCCGGCCGTGTTCCAGCGCTCGGGCCGGATGGGCAAGGACCGGGGACCGGGACCGGACCAGCAGCAGATGTACTCGCTGTCCGAACTGCGCGGCCAGAGCGACCTGTTCGCCGAGATCCGCGCGGCCGCCGTCGCCCAGGGCCTGCCGATCGACACCATCATCAAGGAGGCGGCGCCCGGCCAGTTCGAGGTCAATCTCAAGCATCGCGACGATGCGATGGCGGCGGCCGACGACACCGTGCTGCTGCGCCGCCTGATCACCGAATCGGCGCACAAGCACGGGCTCAGGGCCACCTTCATGGCCAAGCCGTTCCTGGAATGGCCGGGCAACGGCATGCATGTCCATGCCAGCGTGCTGGATGTGGATGGCAACAACATCTTCTCGGGCGAGGCGGGCGATCTGCGGCTGCAGCATGCCGCGGCGGGTCTGCTGCAGACGCTGAAGGACACGCTGCTGCTCTATATTCCGGGCTTCAACGGCTATCGCCGCCTGCAGCCAGGGTCCTACGCACCGACCCGGATTGCCTGGGGCCGCAACAACCGTTCGGTGGTGGTGCGGGTTCCGGCCTCCGACGACAAGGCAAGGAGGCTCGAACACCGCATGTCGGGCGCCGACGCCAATCCCTATTTCGTGCTGGCCGGCGTGCTCGGCGGCATGCTCGAAGGCCTGGAGAGCGCAAAGATGCCGCCGCCGGCGGTGGAAGGCAACGCCTACAATGTGCCGCTTCCGCAGCTCTCCGACGACATGGACGACGCCATCGAGGATTTCGAGCAGTCCGATTTCATCGGCCGACTGTTCGGCGAGGACCTGCGGCGTATCTTTGCGGAAATCAAGCGCGAGGAACTCAAGGCCTTCGACAATGAAATCACCCCGTTGGAGCGCTCGACCTATCTGTGATCCCTGAACCGGCGGGCGGCGTGATCGACCCGCCGGATGAGGAAGCGACAAGTTCTGTTGCGATTTGACATAGGACAAGGACCACTCGTGCCGAGCGTGCGACCTTTTGCCGGTCTCCGCCCAACCCTTTTCCGGGTTGACGCGGGCTGGATTGTTTCGCATCTTGTTTGGGACACATAGGAAGAATACAATGGATTTTGAAGCGTTCTTCGAGGAGAAGCTGGGTGGTCTGCACGAAGCCGGCAATTACCGGGTCTTTGCCGATATCGAGCGCCACGCCGGCGGTTTTCCGCGGGCGACCCGCTATCGTGCCGACGGTTCGACTCAGGACGTGACGGTCTGGTGTTCCAATGACTATCTCGGCATGGGCCAGAATCCGCTGGTGACCGGCGCGATGAAGGAAGCCATTGACCGTTGCGGCGCGGGCGCCGGCGGCACCCGCAACATCTCCGGAACGAATCATTACCATGTGCTTCTGGAGCGTGAGCTTGCCGATCTGCACGACAAGGAAGACGCGCTGATCTTCACGTCGGGCTACGTCTCCAACTGGGCTGCTCTGGGAACGATTGCCGGCAAGATCCCCGGACTGATCGTCTATTCCGATGCCCTCAACCATGCCTCGATGATCGAGGGCATTCGCCATTCGCGTTGCGAGAAGCGCGTCTTCAAGCACAATGACCCTGAGGATCTGCGTCGCATGATGGCGCTGGATGATCCGGCTGCGCCGAAGATGGTGGCCTTCGAGAGCGTCTATTCGATGGATGGCGACATCGCCCCGATCGCAGCGCTTTGCGATGTGGCCGACGAATTCGGCGCCATGACCTATCTCGACGAAGTCCACGCCGTGGGCATGTACGGTCCGCGCGGCGGCGGCATCGCCGAGCGCGAAGGCATCATGCATCGCCTGACCGTGATCGAAGGCACGCTCGGCAAGGCCTTTGGCGTCATGGGCGGCTACATCACCGGCACCCGCGCGCTGTGCGATTTTGTCCGCAGCTTTGCCTCGGGCTTCATCTTCACCACCGCCTTGCCGCCATCGCTCGCCGCAGGCGCCGCCGCATCGATCCGCCATCTCAAGGCAAGCCAGCTCGAACGCCGCCGTCATCAGGATGCTGTCGCCAAGGTGCGCCGCGCACTGGATTACCATGGCATTCCGCACATGCCCAATCCGAGCCACATCGTGCCGGTGATGGTGGGCAATGCCTCGAAATGCAAATGGATTTCCGACGTGCTGATGGACCAGCACGGCATCTATGTGCAGCCGATCAACTACCCGACGGTTCCGGTCAAGACCGAACGTCTGCGCATCACGCCGACACCGATGCATTCGGACGGCGATATCGCGCATCTTGCAGGCGCGCTCAGCGAATTGTGGTCGCAATGCGCGCTGGCCCGCGCCGTCGCCTGACAATAGCGACGGTCCTGGTACAGAGATTAATCATCAAGCGCCGGTCAGGTGGTCCTGGCCGGCTTTTCGCATGTCGAGGACTGCTCAGATTACTCTGCCTGCTCCGCCTGTTCGGAAGGTTCGCGCACCGGCGCGCAGAACAGCGTGTACAGCGTGCCGATAACCGACGAGACTTCGTGATTGAGGATCGAATAGTAGATCATCCGTCCTTCGCGCCGCGTATCGACAAGGCCATCCAGACGCAGGCGCGCCAGTTGCTGCGACACGGCAGCTTGCGGCATGGCCAGGATTTCCTCGAGTTCCGACACCGATTTCTCGCCTTCGGACAGAATGCAAAGAATCATCAACCGCGTCTCATGGCTGAGCGATTTCAGCAGGTCGCTCGCCTTGCGCGCCTGAACCATGAGAACGTTCAGCTCTTCCTGGTCCATGTTGGCTCTGATGTGAGGTAATGTCATATGTTTCACTCGGTGAATGAATGTGGTTATAGGGCGTTTGGATCGTCTCGAACAGGGTGCCATCGGCGCCACGATGAAAGACGCGCTTCAGGCAAGCGGCATTGAACGCGGACAGATGCAAAGCGTTATATCAATTCTAACCGATTATAGCCGCATTCCGCAATCGTTTGCTGGTCCGCGCCTGCCGATCAGCCAAACCCCGTGCGAGACCTTAAAACTGCTTGCCCGCGACCGTGTTCCGGCCTTACTGTCTCAGTGAAATCCAGGTCTCGGTATCATCAACGGGATGATGGGGAGCCTGGGTTGTTCGCAGTAGCCCGGCTGATTGCGGGCGCGGGAGGTTTCCATGTCTGCATTCCGTCGCATTCTGATGCTCATCAGCGTCCTTGCCATGTCGATCCCGGCGCTGGCCCCGACCCTGGCCCAGGACGGTCCCCGCCGCATCGAAACCACCGAGAATGCCGACTACTTCGGATTTGATTTGCGCACGGTGCGGGACATCGGGCTGGAGCAATGCGAGGCCGCCTGTCTCGACGACGTGCAATGCAAGGCCTTTACCTACAACATCAACGCTGGCTGGTGCTTTCTCAAGTCCGACTACAACACCATCAATCCCTTTGTCGGCGCGATCGCGGGCAGGGTGGTCAGCGGCGGCGAGCCGGATCTGGGGGCAGCGCCCGACCTGAGCTTCGTCCCCGCATCGCTTCTCGACGAAGCCCGCGCCTACCGGGACCGGACGATCGCGCGCAACAGCAATGCCGACGGTGGCGCATCCCAGTACATCGCGCTGGCGAAATCGGCGAGCGTGCGGGGCGACATGGATGGCGTCATCCGGTTCTACGCGATGGCGGCGGCGGCTGACCCGGCACAGAGCCTTCTGTGGCGGGAGCTCTCCCGTGGCTCGCTCGCCTATGCGACGCAAGACGCGAACATGATCCGCAGCCTTCGCTCCGTGGCGATCTCGGCGGCGATCAACGCCTATCAGACCTCGCGGACCGCCTCGGGACGGGCCGATTCACTTGCCGTTCTGGGCGAAGCCCTGGAGCGGGCGGAAAACTGGCGCCCGGCGCTGTCGGCCTACCGGGCAAGCCTGGAGATCGCCGAAGTGCCGGCGCTGCGGGCGGCTTATGACACTCTGCGCGCCACGCACGGCTTCAGGGTCGTCGACAACACGATTGACGCCGACAGCGAAACCCCGCGCGTCTGCGTGCAGTTCTCCGAAAATCTCGTCAGGGGCCAGGATTATTCCGGCTTCGTCAGCATCGACGGCGCGGGTGACATCGCCATTGATACCGACACACGGCAGATCTGCGTCAATGGGCTTGAGCACGGCCAGCGCTACCGCTTGGTTCTGCGTCAGGGCCTGCCATCGGCGATGGATGAGGTCCTCGAAGCGCCGGTAGAACTGTCGCTCTATATCCGCGACCGGTCGCCCGCTGCGCGATTCACCGGTTCGAGCTTCGTGCTGCCCGCCAAATCCCGCCTCGGCATACCGCTGGTCACCATCAATGCGCCTTCGGCGGATCTGAAGCTCTACCGTGTCGGCGAACGGGCGCTGGCCCGGATCATCTCCGGCTCGGAGTTCCTGAGGCAGCTCGACAGCTATTCGCTCGAGACCATCGCCCAGGATGTGGGCGCGCCGGTCTGGGAGGGCGCGGTCGAGATCGAAAACGAGTCCAACCGCGAAGTCACCACCAGCATTCCGGTCGACACCCTGCTGCCCGAGCGCGAGCCGGGCGTCTATGTTCTGAGCGCCGCGCCGCTCGGCGACAAGTCCGAAAGCTGGGAATCCAAGGCCACGCAATGGTTCGTCATTTCCGATATCGGGCTTACGAGCTTTGCCGGAGAAGACGGATTGTCGGTGTTCCTGCGCTCGCTCGAAACAGCGGAGCCGCTTGGTTCGGTCTCGCTGACGCTGCTGGCGCGCAACAACGAGGTGCTGGGCGAGGCGGTCACCGATGCCGATGGCCGCGCCACCTTCCAGCCCGGTCTGATCCGCGGGCAGTCTGGCCTTGCGCCGGCGGCGTTGCTGGCCAAGGGCCCGGAGGGCGATTTCGTGTTTCTCGATCTCACCCGCGGCGGGTTCGACCTGTCGGACCGCGGTGTCGCCGGCCGGCCTTCGCCCGGCGGCGTTGATGTCATGGCCTGGACCGAACGCGGCATCTACCGCGCCGGCGAGACCGTCCACCTCGCAGCCCTTGCCCGTGACGGACAGGCCGAGGCGCTCAGCGATCTTCCGCTGACCATGATCCTTCAGCGTCCCGACGGGGTGGAAGACCGCCGCATGGTCTCTGACGGCGAGGATCTTGGCGGTCACGCACTCGAAATCGATCTTCCCGGCAACGCCATGCATGGCGCCTGGCGCGCCAGCCTGCACACCGATCCGAAGCGCCCTTCCATTGCCGAGGTGTCCTTCCTGGTCGAGGATTTCCAGCCCGACCGCATCGAGATCGAGCTCGACGCCGGCGATGGCGTGGTCAGCCCCGGCAACCCGGCTGAAATTGCCGTGACCGGCCGCTATCTCTATGGCGCCCCCGCCGGCGGTCTGTCGACCGAGGGCGAGATCGTGCTCAGCCGCAACCGATCGCTTGAAGCCTATCCTGGCTATGAGTTCGGGCTCGAGGACGAGGAATTTGAGAATTCGCGGATATCGCTCGACAATCTTGCAGCCCTGGATGAAGCGGGCGAGGGGCTCGTGGAGATCGATCTGGTCGAACTGCCGCCCACAACGCAGTTCCTCCAGGCCGATGTCACCATCCGCGCCTCCGAAGGCGGCGGGCGGGCGGTGGAGCGCGCGGTCGAGCTCAAGGTCGCAACCGACGGCCCGCGCATCGGCATCAATCCGGATTTCGACGACGCCCAGGTGTCGGAGAACAGTGAAGCCGGGTTCCGCATCATCGCCATCGACGCTGACGGCGCGCGGATCGCCATGCCGGGAACGACCTGGTCGCTGGTCCGCATCGAGCGGAACTATCAATGGTACCGCCAGGGCAGTTCCTGGAATTACGAGGTTGTCGATTTCACCACCGAAATCGCCGATGGCGAGATCGATGTGAGCGAGCAGGACCCCGCGAGAATCGCCGCCACTGTGGAATGGGGCCGCTACCGGCTCGACGTCACCGGCGCCGACGGCGCCGAGACCAGCGTGCTGTTCGATGCCGGCTGGCATGTCGAGGCCAAGTCGATCGAGACCCCGGACGGGCTTGAGATCGCCTTCGACAAGGACCGCTACGCCGTGGGCGAAACCGCCCAGCTCAGGATCTCGCCGCGCTTTTCAGGCGAGGCGCTGATCACGGTCGGCTCGGAACGGCTGATCGCAACCCAGACCGCATCTGTCGGCGAAGAAGGCGCCACGATCGACCTGATCGTGACCGAGGAATGGGGGGCGGGCGCCTATGTCACCGCCACGCTTTACCGGCCCGGCGACACGGAGTCGCGCATGCCGATGCGCGCCATCGGCGTCAAATGGCTCTCGGTCGATCCCGCAGACCGGCAATTGCAGGTCAGTCTCGACCTGCCGGAGCGAACCACGCCGCGCGGGGACTTCACGGTTCCGGTCACGCTGGCCGGGCTGACCCCTGGCGAGGATGGCTTCGTCACGATTTCGGCAGTCGATGTGGGCATTCTCAACCTGACCCGGCATGAGGGGGCGGATCCCGAATCCTGGTATTTCGGCCAGCGCGCGCTGGGGCTCGAGATCCGCGACATATATGGCCGCCTGATCGACGGCTCGGCGGGCGTCACCGGCCGCATCCGCACCGGCGGCGACGGCGCGATGATGCGTTCGGAAGGCAGTCCTCCGCGCGAAAAGCTCGTAGCCTTCTTCGAAGGTCCGGTCGCGGTCGATTCCGATGGCAAGGCCAGCGTCACCTTCGACATGCCGCAGTTCAACGGCACCGTCCGTGTCAACGCGGTGGCCTGGAGCAGCCGTGGCTTGGGCCATGCAACGCAAGATGTGATCGTGCGCGATCCGGTGGTGATCACCGCCAGCCTGCCGCAGTTCCTGGCGCCGGGCGACCGCTCGCAGATCCTGGTCGAACTGGCCAACACCGATGGCCCGGCGGGAAGTTACGGCGTGGAGCTGTTCACGGCGTCGGGCCGCGTCAAAACCGGCGACGGCCTGCGCCAGAGCCTCAACCTGGGCCAAGGCGCCCGGGAGAGCCTGGTCATGCCGTTTGAGGGGCTGCTGACCGGATCGGACACGGTGACCATCGCGCTCACCGGACCTGACGGGCTGTCGCTCGACCGGGAGGAGATTATCACCGTCCGGCCGGCGGCCATGCCGGTCACCACCAAGCGGGTGATCAGTCTTGCCGGCAATGGCGGGACCTTGCGGATTGATGGCGAATTGCTGGCCGACAGCCAGCTTGACGGCGCCTCCATCACGGTGGGGCTGACCCGCAACGCCGCCTTCGACGTGGCCTCGCTCCTGATGGCGCTCGACCGCTATCCCTATGGCTGCGCCGAGCAGACCACCAGCCGAGCCTTGCCGCTTCTTTATCTCAGCGATCTTGGCGACACATTTGGCGGCGACGATGCCGGCACGATCCGCGAACGGATCGAAAGCGCCATCACCCGGCTTGTGGCCTATCAGTCGTCGTCCGGCAGTTTCGGCCTCTGGGGACCCGGATCGGGCGATCTCTGGCTTGATTCCTACGTCACCGACTTCCTGACGCGGGCGGCCGAAAAGGGATTTTCGGTTCCCCCCGTCGCCAGCCGCCTGGCGCTCGACAATCTGCAGAACACGCTGGCCTACACCACGGATGTGGGCGAACAGGGCAGCAGCATCGCCTATGCGCTCTATGTGCTGGCGCGCAACCAGAAGGCCGCGGTGACCGATCTGAGATACTACTCCGACAGCCAGATCGACACCTTCGCGCAGCCGCTGGCGCGGGCCCAGATCGGAGCGGCGCTGTCGCTTTACGGCGATGCGCAGCGGGCCGAGGAGAGTTTCCGCTCGGCCTTCGCCCATGCTCGCTCGACCGCCATGCTGGTTGGCGGGCGCGACGATTACGGTTCAAGCCTGCGCGATGGCGCGGCGATGCTGGCGCTGGCGGCGGAATCGACGCCGACGCCGGGCATCGTGCCGGACCTGATCCGCTTTGTCAGCGACGCCAAGAGTGCGAAGACATCCACCAGCACCCAGGAAGACGCCTGGATGATACTTGCGGCGCGGGCGATCGCGGCGGGCAACCGCTCGATCTCGGTCAATGTCAACGGTCAGGCCTTCGCAGGCGCCTTTGAAGCGCGGATGAGCGGCGAGGCGATCGGCGCCAGTCCGCTGACGATCGTCAACCAGGGTCCCGATCCGGTCGATGCGGTGGTGACCACGATGGCGGCCCCCTTGCAGCCGCTGAGCGCCGGCGGAGAGGGATTTTCGATCGACCGCAGCTACTACACGCTCGATGGCCTGCCGGCGTCGATCTCGTCGGTCAACCAGAATGACCGCTTCCTGGTTGTGCTGCAGATGCGCGAGGCCAATGCCTGGACCTCGCGCGTTGTCGTCACCGACCTGCTGCCGGCGGGCTTCGTCATCGACAATCCGCGCCTGATGGGCAGCGCGGAACTGGGTAATTTCGCCTGGCTCGGCGAGACGTCCGCCAGCCATGCCGAGTTCCGCACCGACCGCTTCATGGCGGCCTTCGATCGCTACGGGTCATCTGACCGCGAGTTCGTCGCGGCCTATGTGGTCCGCGCGGTGACGCCGGGAGTCTATGCCCACCCGGCCGCGGTCGTTGAGGACATGTACCGGCCCGAACTTGCCGCGCGCACCGCAACCGGCGTGCTTGAGGTGCGCGGCAGGCCATGACGCGGCCGCGCGGCTTAAGGCTCATTCGCCTGGTTGCACTCGCCGCTGCGGTCTGCGTGGTGGTGAGCGGACTTGCGCTGTTTGCCCTCGATCGGGCTGACAAGGCCTATCCGCCGCCGCTTGAAACGGCAGGCGAGGTGTCGCGCGAGGTGCTGGATCGCGACGGAGGCCTGCTCAGGGCCTACACTGCGGCAGGTGGATTCTGGCGGCTGCCGGTCCGGCTGGACGAGGTCGATCCGGATTATATCAACATGCTGATCGCCTATGAGGACCGGCGCTTCCGCTCCCACCACGGCGTCGATCCGGTGGCGTTGCTGCGTGCGGCGCTGCAGTTTGCCGGCAATGGCCGCATCGTCTCGGGCGGCTCGACCATTACAATGCAGCTGGCCCGGTTGATCGAGCCGCGCACGGAGCGCTCGCTCACCGCCAAGCTGCGACAGATGGCGCGCGCGCTGCAGATCGAGCGGCGGCTGAGCAAGGATCAGATCCTTTCGCTCTATCTCACGCTCGCGCCCTATGGCGGCAATCTCGAAGGCGTGCGGGCCGCAAGCCTTGCCTGGTTCGGGCGCGAGCCCAGGAAACTCACGCTCTCGCAATCGGCCCTGCTGGTGGCGCTGCCGCAATCGCCGGAATCACGCCGTCCGGACCGCCACCAGGCCCAGGCACGCCGGGCGCGCGACCGGGTGCTGGCGCGGATCCGGGACGCGGGCCTGATCCCGGCGAGCGAGATCGCCCGGGCTTCGGGCGCGTCCGTGCCCAACCGGCGTCTGGCCATGCCGGATCTCGCCGCCCATGTGGCTGATCTGGCCCTTCGCGCCCATGCCGACCCTGGCCCGGTCCGCCTGACGCTCGACGGCGGGGTCCAGGACCGGCTCGAGCAACTGGCGCGCGAGACGGCGGCGCGCCTCGGACAAAAGCAATCCCTCGCCATGGTGCTTGCCGATGGCCGCACCGGCGAGATCCTCGCCTCTGTCGGTTCGACCGGGCACCTCGACGCGGCCCGCTCGGGCGCCATCGACATGACCCGCGCGGTCCGCTCGCCCGGCTCGGCGCTCAAGCCGTTCATCTACGGCCTGGCCTTCGAGGACGCGCTGATTGCCGCCGAAACGATGATCGACGATCGCCCGGCGGATTTTGCGGGCTACCGGCCGCGCAATTTCGACCGCGACTACATGGGCGAGGTCTCCATTCGCGAGGCGCTGCAATTCTCGCTCAATGTGCCCGCCGTCAGGCTGCTTGAGGCGGTGGGCCCGCAACGGCTGCTGGCGCGGCTCAAGCGTGGTGGTGTCGAATTGCAGTTGCCGCCCGGCGGACCGCCGGGCCTGGCGATCGGACTTGGTGGGGCAGGGATCAGCCTGCGCGACCTGGTTCAGCTCTATACGGCCTTCGTTAATGGTGGAACCGCGCAGCGCCTGCGTGACGGGGTGGAAACCGATCCGGAAGCGGGCTTCGAACATCCGGTGATCGACCGGCAGGCCGGCTGGCGCGTTGGCCGGATCCTGACCGGCGTCGAGGCGCCGCAGGGCGCGCCGCGATTGGCCATCGCCTACAAGACCGGCACGTCCTACGGCTACCGTGACGCCTGGGCGATCGGCTTTGACGGCCGCCATGTGCTCGGCGTCTGGGTGGGGCGCCCCGACGCGTCGCCCGTTCCCGGGCTCTCGGGGATTACCACGGCCGCCCCCTTGCTGTTCGAGGCCTTCGTCCGCAGCGGCCTAGACCGGGTCGATTTTCCGCCGGCGCCGCATGGCGTGGTCGAGCGGTCGCGCAGCGCGCTGCCGTTTGCGCTCAGGAAATACAAGTCCCGCGACGAAGCGCCGGCGCGTGTGGCGGGAGGATCGCTGCCGCCGCGGATCGTCTACCCGCCGCAGGGCGCGCGCGTGGTCCTGGGGGCAGGCGAGGGCCGGATGATGCCGCTTGTCATCAAGCTGCAGGGCGGGGTCGCGCCCTACCGGCTGATCGCCAATGGAGAGCCGCTGCCGAAGCCGACGCGGCGGCGGGTGATGAACTGGAAGCCCGACAGCGAGGGCGCATCGACGCTCACCGTCATGGACGCCGAAGGCCGAGCCGCGAGCGTCAGCGTCTTCATCGACGCCAACTGAGTTCCGAGCCGGAGAAGCAAGGGCGGTGTCAGGCTGCCGGCTGGTTCATCGCCGCGACCACGAGGTCCCGCAGCCGCGACGCGATCGCACTGATGACGGTGGACTTGTGAGAAATCAGGAAATAGGGGCTGACAATGATCTTCTGGTCCGGATCGACTGTGACGAATTCGCCCGAGAACCGGTTTGTAGCCAAGAGTGCGGCGACCTGGCGCGGGATCGGCGCGATCGCATCCGATGAGGCAAGGTAGGCGATCATCACCAGCATCGACGGCGTGTTGACAATGTCCCTGGGCAGCGCCACGCCGGACGATACGAACACGTCCTCCACCGCCTGCCTCAGCGGCGAGTGCGGCGCCTGGGTGATCCATTCGAAGCCGGCGAGGTCCGCGAGCGGCGCAGAGCTGTGTCGCGCAAGCGGATGCCCGGTGCGCATCAGGAAGCAGATGTCCTCGTTGCGACCACGCCGCACGTCGAGCTGGTGCTTGTCGTAGCCCGGCGGGATGCGCGACAGCACGAAATCATATTCCCCCCGGAACAGGCCCTCGACCAGCACGTCGCTGGGCGCGACATCGACATGGATGTCCGCACCCGTCGCAGTTCGCTTCAGCTCCTGGATGGCCGGCACGACGAACGCCACCGCCCCGTCCGTCACCGAGCCGACCCTGGCGGTGCCCGCAAGGCCCTCGCTCAGCGACCGGATTTCCTTGAGCGTCTGATCGAGGCCATTGAGCAGGTTGGATCCGTTGCGGATCAGCGTCAGCCCGACACGCGTCGGTGTCATGCCCTTTGGATGACGTTCGAACACGGCGCCGCCGACAATCCGCTCAATGCCCGCCAACATGCGCGAGGCGGCCGGCTGCGAAATCGATAGCTGCTCGGCGGCCAGGGCCAGTTGCCCGGTCTCGTGAATCGCCTCGATGAGCCGGAAGTCCTTGAGCTGAAGACTGCGTGAGGTCTGGTGCATTGCTGGCTTATCAAAAATGGTATGCAGTTTGTCAATCTATTCAATTGAAAATCATGCCGAGAAGCTCTTTACTTGGCCTCGGGTTCGATTGGATCCCTAAATTGGCCATCAGGTGCGTCCTCCGAGGAGAGGTCGGCCTTGGAATGGCGTTGTCTCGGGAGGACATCATGAGAAAGCTTACTTCAATTTTGGCCACGGTTGCGTTTGGCGTCGGCCTGATGTCGGCGCCGGTCATGGCGCAGGAAAAGGGAACCGTCGGCATTGCCATGCCGACCAAGTCATCGGCCCGCTGGATTTCCGACGGCAACTCGATGGTTGAGCAGTTCACCGCCGCCGGTTACGAAACCGATCTGCAATATGCAGAGGACGATATTCCAAACCAGCTCGCCCAGATCGAGAACATGATCACCAAAGGCGTCAATGTTCTGGTGATTGCTGCCATTGACGGCACCACGCTGTCGAATGCGCTGGAAAACGCCGCTGCTTCCGGCATCAAGGTCATCGCCTATGACCGCCTGATCCGCGAAAGCGGCAATGTCGACTACTACGCCACCTTCGACAACTTCAAGGTCGGCGTGCAGCAGGCTTCGTCGCTGGTCAGTGGCCTCGAAGAGCGCTTCGGCGAAGGCCCGTACAATGTTGAACTCTTCGGCGGCTCGCCCGACGACAACAATGCCTTCTTCTTCTACAACGGCGCCATGAGCGTGCTTCAGCCGCTGATCGATTCCGGCAAGGTCGTGATCGTCTCCGGACAGATGGGCATGGACAAGGTCGGAACTCTTCGCTGGGACGGCGCTGTCGCCCAGGCCCGGATGGATAACCTTCTCTCCGCCCATTACACCGACAAACAGGTCCACGGCGTGCTTTCGCCCTATGACGGCCTGTCGATCGGCATCCTGTCCTCGCTCAAGGGCGTTGGCTACGGCTCCGGCGATCTGCAAATGCCGATCGTCAGCGGCCAGGACGCGGAAGTCCAGTCGGTCAAGTCGATCCTTGCCGACGAGCAGTATTCCACCGTGTTCAAGGACACGCGCGAACTGGCTCGCGTCACGGTCGGCATGGTCGATGCGCTGCTGCAGGGCGGCACACCGGAAATCAACGATACCGAAACCTATGACAACGGCGTCAAGGTCGTGGAATCCTATCTGCTTGAACCGGTCTCGGTCGACAAGTCGAACTGGGAAGAGATCCTGATCGGCTCCGGCTACTACACGATGGATCAGATCAAGTAATCAATCCGCGCAATCCGCAGGTCAGCCTGTCCGCGCCTTTCGGGGCGCGGGCAGGGGCCTGTTCCTCAATTCCGCGGAAATCGAGAGACTGCAATGAAGCCCCTTCTGGAGATGCGCTCCATCACCAAGACATTTCCCGGCGTGAAAGCCCTCAATGCGGTGAATCTTACCGTCATGGAAGGTGAAATTCATGCGCTGGTCGGTGAGAATGGCGCAGGCAAGTCCACCTTGATGAAGGTGCTGTCCGGCGTCTATCCGGCGGGCTCCTATGAGGGCGAGATCCACTACGACGGCAAGCTGGCCGAGTTTTCGGGCATCAACCAGAGCGAAGCCGAAGGGATCATCATCATCCACCAGGAACTGGCGCTGGTGCCGTTGCTGTCGATCGCCGAAAACCTGTTCATCGGCAATGAATGCGCCAGCTACGGCATTGTGAACTGGCACGAGACCTTTCAGCGCACCGAGGCGCTGCTCAGGAAGGTCGGGTTGTCGGAAGCGCCGGGCACTCTGGTCGACCGCATCGGCGTCGGCAAACAGCAGCTGGTCGAGATCGCCAAGGCGCTGTCCAAGGACGTCCGCCTGCTCATTCTTGACGAGCCGACATCGGCGCTGTCCGAAAAGGACAGCCAGAAACTGCTCGACCTGCTCTTGGAGCTCAAGGCCCAGGGCGTGACCTCGATCATCATCAGCCACAAACTCAACGAGGTGCGCAGCATCGCAGACCGTGTGACAGTGATCCGCGACGGCGCCACCATTTCGACCCTTGACGCCAAGGGCGAGGAGATCACCGAGGACCGCATCATTCGCGACATGGTCGGCCGCGACATGGCGCAGCGCTTCCCCGAGCGTGTGAGCCGGACGGGCCAGGTTCTCATGGAGGTGCGAAACTGGAACGTCTGGCACCCCGAACACACCGAACGCCAGGTCATTCGCGATGCCTGCCTCACCGTTCACGCGGGCGAAGTCGTCGGCATTGCCGGCCTCATGGGGTCGGGCCGCACCGAACTCGCCATGAGCATTTTCGGCAAGAGCTACGGACGCAGGATTTCGGGCGAGGTGCTTATCGATGGCGCCGCCGTGGACGTGTCCACCGTCGATCGCGCCATTTCCTCGGGCCTGGCCTATGTCACCGAGGATCGCAAGCATTTGGGCCTGGTTCTCGATGAGACCATCCAGCGCAATATAACCCTAGCCAATCTGCCCAAGGTCTCGTCCTACGGGGTGATATCGGAGGCCGAGGAGGTCAGGGTCGCCGAAAGTTACCGGAAGGCGATCAACATCCGCACGCCGGGCGTTTTCCAGAGGGTGGTCAATCTCTCGGGCGGCAATCAGCAGAAGGTCGTGCTGTCCAAATGGCTGTTTGCGGATCCGAAGGTGCTGATCCTTGACGAGCCGACGCGCGGCATCGATGTCGGCGCCAAGTACGAGATCTACGGCATCATCAACAAGCTGGTGGATGACGGCAAGGGCGTGCTGATGATCTCGTCCGAACTTCCGGAGCTGCTGGGCATGTGCGACAGAATCTATGTAATGAATGAAGGCGCCCTGGTGGGCGAGCTGACCGCCGCGGAAGCGAGCCAGGAACGCATCATGTCCTTCATAGTGAGGAGCTAGGGCCATGGCCACGGAAAGCGTAGAACCCACAGGTCAGCAGGACCGCTCAGTCAGCCATTACCTGTCCAACCATCTGCGGGACTACGGCATGGTACTGGCGCTGATCGCCATCATGGCCTTCTTCCAGTTCACCACCGATGGCACGCTGCTGCGCCCGGTCAACATCACCAACCTGTTCCTGCAGAACAGCTACATCATCATCATGGCGCTGGGCATGCTGCTGGTGATCGTGGCGGGCCACATCGACCTGTCGGTCGGTTCCGTCGTGGGCTTTGTCGGCGCGCTCGCTGCGGTGATGATGGTGCAATGGGGCTGGTCGATCTACCTCACCATTCCTGCCTGTCTCTTCGTCGGCATCCTCATCGGCGCCGCCCAGGGCTACTGGATCGCCTATTGGCGGATTCCCTCCTTCATCGTGACATTGGCCGGCATGCTGGTGTTTCGCGGCGCATCGCTGTGGCTGCTCGAAGGTCAGTCGGTAGGGCCGTTCCCGCGGGAATTCCAGGCGCTGTCGACGGGCTTCATCCCCGATCTTCTCCCCTTCATCAAGGACATGTTCGGCTTTGAGCGCATGAACGGTTTTGCCGTGGTCACCGGCATTGTCATAGCCGGGCTGATCATCTGGATGGGGCTGCGCTCGCGCGCCCGCAACCGCGCCTATGGCATGGTGGCCGAGCCGATGATCTTCTTCGTGGTGCGCAATCTGCTGGTGGCGGGCGCGATCGTGTTCGTCTCCTACAAGCTCGCCACGTTTCGCGGCCTGCCCAACGTGCTGATCACCATGGGCTTCCTGACCATCGTCTACGCGTTCCTGACCGAATCCACCACGCTCGGCCGCCGCGTCTATGCGCTGGGCGGCAACGAGAAGGCGGCCAAGCTTTCGGGGATCAGGACCGAGCGGCTGACCTTCCTGACTTTCGTCAATATGGGCATGCTGGCAGCGCTTGCGGGGCTGATCTTCGCGGCGCGACTGAACACGGCAACACCCAAGGCCGGCGTCTCCTTCGAACTCGATGTCATCGCGGCGGTGTTCATCGGCGGCGCCTCGATGTCCGGCGGCGTGGGCAAGATCATCGGCGCGGTCGTCGGCGCCTTCATCATGGGCGTGATGAACAACGGCATGTCGATCATGGGAATCGGCATCGACTACCAGCAGGTCATCAAGGGCCTCGTGCTGCTGGCCGCCGTGATTTTCGACGTGTACAACAAGAACAAACAGAGCTGAACCAAAAGGAAAAGCCGGCTGCCGGCAAAGACTGACGGCAAGGGCTTCGGAGTTATCATGACATTCACACCTGCAAAATGGCCACGGAAACTGCGTTCACAGGAGTGGTTCGGCGGAACCGGCCGCGACCAGATCTATCATCGCGGATGGATGAAGAACCAGGGCTTCACCCACGACATGTTCGATGGGCGCCCGGTCATCGGCATCCTCAACACGTGGTCGGAACTTACGCCGTGCAACGCGCATCTGCGTGATCTCGCCGAACGCGTGAAGAATGGCGTCTACGAGGCCGGCGGCTTTCCGGTGGAGGTCCCGGTGTTTTCGGCATCCGAAAGCACCTTCCGTCCAACCGCGATGATGTTCCGCAACCTGGCGGCTCTGGCGGTGGAGGAGACCATTCGCGGCCAGCCGATGGATGGCGTGGTGCTCCTTGTCGGTTGTGACAAGACCACGCCCAGCCTGTTGATGGGGGCGGCTTCCACCGATCTGCCGTCGATCGTGGTGACCGGCGGGCCGATGCTCAACGGCTATTTCCGCGGCGAGCGCGTCGGCTCGGGCACGCATCTGTGGAAATTCTCCGAAGCCGTCAAGGCGGGCGAGATGACGACCGAGGATTTCCTCGAAGCCGAGGCCTCGATGTCGCGGTCTGCGGGGTCGTGCAACACCATGGGCACCGCCTCGACCATGGCGTCGATGGCCGAAGCGCTGGGCATGGCGCTGTCGGGCAACGCGGCCATTCCTGCCGTCGACAGCCGCCGCCGCGTCATGGCGCAGATGTCCGGCCGGCGGATCGTCGACATGGTCAAGGACGATCTCAAGCCGTCCGATGTCATGACAAAGCAGGCCTTCGAGAACGCCATTCGCACCAATGGCGCGATTGGCGGCTCGACCAATGCGGTTATTCATCTGCTGGCCATGGCCGGCCGCGTCGGCATTGACCTGACGCTCGACGACTGGGATCGCTGCGGCCGCGATGTCGCAACCATCGTCAACCTGATGCCGTCGGGCAAGTACCTGATGGAAGAGTTCTTCTATGCCGGCGGCCTGCCGGTCGTGCTCAAGCACCTGGGCGAGGCGGGGCTGTTGCACAAGGATGCGCTGACCGTGTCCGGCGAAACCATGTGGGACCAGGTCAAGGACGTCGTCAATCACAACGAAGACGTCATCCTGCCGGTCGAGAAGGCGCTGACCGCGCAGGGGGGAATCGCGGTCCTGCGCGGGAATCTCGCGCCCAAGGGCGCCGTTATCAAGCCCTCGGCAGCGTCGCCGCATCTGCTCAAGCACCGCGGCCGTGCGGTCGTGTTCGAGGACATCGACGACTACAAGGCCAAGATCAATGACGATGCGCTCGACATCGACGAGAGCTGCGTCATGGTGCTGAAGAACTGCGGCCCCAAGGGCTATCCCGGCATGGCCGAGGTCGGCAATATGGGCCTGCCGCCGAAAGTCCTTAAGAAGGGTATCACCGACATGGTCCGGATCTCCGACGCCCGCATGTCGGGAACTGCCTATGGCACGGTGATCCTGCACACCTCGCCGGAAGCCGCCGACGGCGGGCCGCTGGCTGTCGTGCGCGACGGCGATTTCATCGATCTCGATGTTGTCGCGCGGACCGTCCATCTCGACATTTCCGACGAGGAACTGGCGGCGCGCCTGAAGGACTGGAAGCCGAACATCGAAAAGCAGGCGTCTGGCTATGCCTGGCTGCACCAGACGCATACCCAGGGAGCCGACACGGGTGCGGACCTCGACTTCCTGGTCGGCTGCCGCGGCGCGCCGGTCGGGAAGGACTCGCACTGATGGCCTTGAAAGTGGCATTGGCTGGGATCGGAAAGATCGCCCGCGACCAGCATATTCCGGCGATCACCGCATCGCCGGACTGGGAACTGGCGGCCGCGGTCTCGCGTCATGCAACGGTCGACGGCGTCGAGGCCTATGAGGATTTCGGCGCCATGCTGGAGGCCAGGCCCGACATAGGCGTGGTGTCGCTGTGCATGCCGCCGGTGCCGCGGTTCGACTATGCGAGGGCTGCGATTGCTGCCGGACGCCATGTCATGCTGGAAAAGCCGCCGGGCGCGACCCTATCCGAATGCCACGCGCTCGAAGCCATGGCGCGCGCGGCCGGCGTCTCGATCTATGCGACCTGGCATTCCCGGGAAGCCGCAATGGTGGCCACCGCAAAGGCCTGGCTCGCGGGCAAGAGGCTCGAGAGCCTGGTGGTGACCTGGAAGGAAGACGTGCGCAAATGGCATCCCGGCCAGACCTGGATCTGGCAGGCCGGCGGCCTGGGCGTATTCGACCCCGGCATCAACGCGCTTTCCATCGTCACCGAGATCCTTGCCGATCCGATCCATCTGACCGCGTCGGACCTGTTCATACCGGAAAACTGCGAAACGCCGATTGCCGCGACCCTTGCCTTTGCGCATCCGCATGGCGCGCAGGTGAGCGCCGAATTCGATTTCCGCAAGGAAGGCGATCAGTTCTGGAACATCGAGATCAAGACCGGTGAGGGCAGCCTGGTGCTGTCCGAGGGCGGCGCCTCGCTTGCCATTGACGGCGAGCTGCAGGCAGCAACCGCTGGCAGCGATGCGCTCAAGGGCGAGTATCCGCGGCTCTACGCCAAAATGGCGCGTCTGGTGCGGGCAGGGGGCGTGGACATGGATCTCGCGCCGATGGCGCATGTCGCCGATGCGTTCCTGCTGGGCAAGCGGATCACCGTCGAGCCCTTCATCGAGTAATTTCATAAGCCGGCAAATTAAATTGTTCGGCCAGGCGGCCCCATCCTTGCCGAGACAACAAGAGACAGTCTGAAAGGACCAGACCATGACCCAACCGATCGCCAACATTCTTCCCGTGGCGCCGACGCCCTTCCATCCGGATGGACGGGTTGACGAGGACGGCATGCGTCGGGTGATCGACTGCATGATAGATCAGGGCGTTGATGCAATCTGCATCCTGGCCAATTATTCCGAGCAGTTCCTGCTGTCGGACGAGGAGCGCACCCTGCTCATGCGGACAAGCCTGGAGCATGCGGCGGGCCGGGTGCCGGTGATCGTCACCACCAGCCATTTCTCGACCCAGGTGGCGACGGATCGGGCGAAGCTTGCCCAATCCATGGGCGCGTCGATGATCATGATGATGCCGCCCTATCACGGCTCCGGGCTTTTCCCGGCGCCGCAAGGGATCTTCGAGCATTTCGAGGCGGTCAACAAAGCGATTTCGATTCCCGTCATGGTGCAGGATGCGCCGCTGTCGGGCGTGACCATGTCTGTCGATCTGCTGGCGCGTCTGGCGAAGGAACTCGAGAACGTCTCCTATTTCAAGATCGAATGCCCCTTCGCCGCCGACAAGCTGGCCGCGCTGATCGATGCTGCGGGCGATTACATCGAGGGACCGTTCGACGGCGAGGAAGCCGTGACGCTGCTCGCCGATCTCGATGCCGGCGCCACCGGCACGATGACATCGGCGATGTTTCCTGAAAAGATCCGGCCCATCGTTACCGAATACCGGGCGGGCAACAAGGATGCAGCGCTCAAGCAGTGGGAAAAATGCCTGCCGCTGATCAATCATGAGAACCGCCAGTGTGGACTTCGCGCCGCAAAAGTGGTCTTCAAGGAGGGCGGCGTGATCGCCAGCGATCATGTTCGCCATCCGCTCAAGCCGATGACGGAGCGCACCAGGACCCGCCTGCTGCAGCTGGCCGCCGAGCTTGACGTCATGGCCCTGAAATGGGGCAAATAGGCGGATCACCTGATCTGCCGCAAACCACAAATTTTGAATTGGAAAACCCGATATGATTACCGGAAAGCACTTGATTGCAGGACAATGGGTTGCTGGAGACACCACATTCAGCTCCCAGCCGGCGCATGGCCCGGCCGCTGACTATGCCCAGGGAACCGAGGCCCATATCGATGCTGCGGCGAAGGCCGCCGAAGCCGCCTTCTGGAGCTACGGTTATTCGACGGCGGAAAGCCGGGCCAAGTTTCTCAATGCCATCGCCGATGAAATCGAGGCGCGCGGCGAGGCGCTGACCGCGATCGGCACGGCCGAAACCGGCCTGCCCGAAGCCCGGCTCAACGGCGAGCGTAGCCGCACCACCGGGCAGTTGCGCCTGTTTGCGTCGCACATTCTCGACGGCGCCTATCTCGACCGCCGCCATGACAAGGCGCTGCCCGACCGCGCGCCGCTGCCGCGCCCCGACATCAAGATGGTCGAGCGGCCTGTGGGTCCGGTCGGCGTCTTCGGCGCATCCAATTTCCCGCTGGCGTTCTCGACCGCGGGCGGCGACACCGCGTCTGCGCTCGCCGCGGGCTGTCCGGTGGTGGTCAAGGGCCATCCCGCCCATCCGGGAACCGCCGAAATCGTTGCCCAGGCAATCGATGCGGCGATCAGGTCATGCGGCGTTGACGCCGGCGTGTTCTCGCTGGTCCAGTCCAACAGCCGCGAGGCTGGCGAAGCACTGGTCACCCATCCGCTGATCCAGGCCGTCGGCTTCACCGGATCGCTCGGAGCGGGCAGGGCGCTGTTTGACCTGTGCGCCGCGCGGCCGACGCCGATTCCCTTCTACGGCGAGCTTGGCTCTATCAATCCGATGTTCCTGCTGCCGCATGCGCTCAAGACGCGCGGCGCCGAGATCGCGAAAGGCTGGGCCGGATCGCTGACCATGGGGGCGGGGCAGTTCTGCACCAATCCCGGCGTCGTCATTGCGGTCAAGGGCGATGAAGCGAAATCCTTCTCGGATGCTGCCAGCGCAGCGCTTGCCGGCGTCAATCCGCAAACAATGCTGACCGACGGCATCGCCTCGGCCTACAGATCCGGTCGCGACGCTGTCGCCGCCACCGCGGGCGTGGACGAACTGCTGGCCGCCTCCTGCGACGGCCGCAACGCCGCACCCTATCTCTACCGCGTCGCCGGCAGCGACTGGCTCGACAACCGCGTTCTGGCGGAAGAGGTCTTCGGGCCGCTCGGAATCATTGTCGAGGCGGATGACGAGGAGCAGATGAAAGCCATCGCGCTTGACCTTCATGGCCAGCTGACCTGCACGCTGCAGATGGACGATGCCGATCTCGGCCTGGCAAAGGAGCTGATGCCGATCCTCGAGCGCAAGGCCGGGCGCATCCTTGCCAACGGGTTCCCGACCGGCGTGGAGGTCTGTGACGCGATGGTGCATGGCGGTCCGTATCCGGCGTCGACCAATTTCGGCGCCACCTCGGTCGGCACGCTCGCCATCCGCCGGTTCATCCGGCCCGTGGCCTATCAGAACATGCCCGACGAGCTGCTGCCGCTTGAGCTGAAATAGGGGACTGGATTTGGGGAGCGCGAGGCGAACCGGCCTCAGGCCGATCTGGCCCGCCTCCCCATCCCTTTTTCATGCGAGCGTGATCGGGCCGGGCGGCTCAAGGGCCGAACATCAGCTCGCGTGAACGGTCCGAAGGTCCGGTGACGCCGGGCGGTAGGCCACGACGCGGTTGCGGCCCGACTGCTTGGCCACGTAAAGGGCGGCGTCGGCATTGCGCTGCAGCTGCTCGGACGACAAGGCCTCGCCGGCAGGTCCCAGCACCGCCACCCCGATGCTCAGCGTGATGAAACGCGAGACGCGGGATGTCGGGTTGGGAAATCCGGCCGCCTCGACGCTTTCGCGGATCCGTTCCGCCACGAACAGGGCCTCCTCCTCGCTCATGCCGGGAAGCAGCACCAGGAACTCTTCGCCCCCGTAACGCGCCACATGGTCGGCGTTGCACCGCACATTCTCCTGGATGATCCTGGCGACCTCCACAAGGCAGCGATCCCCTTCGGCATGGCCGAGATGGTCGTTCAGCTTCTTGAATTCGTCGATGTCGCACATCAGTATGGCGATGCGGTCACGCCGACGATCACCTTCGCCCCACACCTGGCTGAGCGATTCCTCCATCCAGCGCCGGTTGGCAAGCCCGGTGAGCGGATCAAGCCGCGCCAGACGTTCGAGCCGATCATTGACATCGGCCAGTTCAGTGACCCGGCGCCGGTCGCGCAACCCGAACAGGAACGTCTTCTGGGCCAGAAGCGTCATGTTGCGCCGGGCAACCACTGTCGCGAAGATGCCGGTCGCAAAGAACAGCGTTGCGGCCACGGCGCTGCCCAATGACAGGGCAGGGTTTGTCAGTTGCAGGACGAGATAGAGGCCGAGCGCGGAGGCGGCGATGGCCGATGTCCAGGCCAGGGGAATGCCGAAGATGATGATGGCCGTGATTGCCACGAACAGCATGATGTTCAGGCTTCGCTCGTAGAACTCGCCACCGGCCGAGACGCCGACCAGGGCCACCGCCAGGAGAATGAGAAACATGCCCCCGATCAGAAAGCTGCCTTGCAGCCATGAAGGGCGCGGTCTTTGCCAGACGAGGGCCACGGCAATTGCGATCGGAGGAATGACGGCATTGGGCATGATCATGGAAATCGACACCGCCGGCGGAAGCAGCAGCAGATTGAGGACAAGCGTGATGACGCCCAGAATCGCCACCCATATCATCCACGCGCGAATGATCTTGGCCGTCTGCGGCCAGATGCGTGCCTGATAGAGCCGGTTGATCTCTCCCCTGAAGCGAATGTCGCGGGTGCGAAGCGTCAGAAGCCTTTCGACTTCTGCCGTGACGGCAGGATCCTCCCGCACCTTGGGAGCCGGGCGATCCGACAGGGTCGACGGCTTTCGCATCTGTTGCTTCCGGGTTTTCATCACCCGGCAAACTGGCATGCGTTTCTGAAGATTTGAGCCGTGGAATAGGCCAAATTGGACGGGTGTTCGTTGTGAACTGTTAAGCAGTCGCAGCGATTGGGACAGGCCGCTCTCCGGGCTTGCATGCTGTGATAGCGCCGCGCATGGCGCCAAGCGGTCGACAGGGGCGCTCTCGGCCTGCGCTGAAGCGCGGGGAGTGTCGACCTCCGGTTCTCGAGTTGGCGCAGGCCGCCTTTCTCATCTTGCGCTTCGGGCTCGCCGGGTCAGGATTTTTCACAGCAATGGAAGTCGATGATCCGCCGTTTCCTCAGGCAGAGTCGAGTTTCGTTTGTTTTCGTTTGACATTCAGTTAAGGTTCCTTTTAATTCTTAACGAAATAGGGAGCGCAGGTGATACATTGACCTGCGGCGGGCATTCGCGGCAGCTTGTTTGCGCGACTGGTCGCAATCTGGAGGCGAGGCTTGGGAGGGCTTCTTCTAAATGCTGGAACTGGACAACGTTTCCAAGATTTCCAACGGGGAAGCGCACATCAGTGATGTTTCGCTGCGGCTGGAAAGCGGTACGCTGAACGTGCTTCTGGGGCCGACCTTGTCGGGCAAGACCAGCCTGATGCGGATCATGGCCGGCCTCGATCGACCGACCCGCGGCCGCGTCTTGAGCGATGGCGCGGATGTGACCGGTCTTGCCGTGCAGAAGCGCAACGTCGCCATGGTCTACCAGCAATTCATCAATTACCCCGCCATGACGGTGTATGAGAACATCGCCTCGCCGCTCAGGATCGCCGGCGCCGACAAGGCGACGATCGAGCGGGAGGTGGCGCGCGCTTCCGACCTGCTCAGGCTCGGACCCTATCTCCAGCGCACGCCGCTCAATCTTTCGGGCGGACAGCAGCAGCGCACCGCGCTGGCCCGCGCCATCGTCAAGAAGGCGGGCCTCGTGCTTCTCGACGAGCCGCTCGCCAATCTCGACTACAAGCTGCGCGAGGAACTGCGCGCCGAACTGCCGAAGATCTTCTCCGAATCCGGCGCCATCTTCGTATATGCCACGACCGAACCGTCCGAAGCGCTGTTGCTGGGCGGCAATACGGCCACGCTCAGCCAAGGCCGCATCACCCAGTTCGGCCCCACGGTCGAGGTCTTCCGCGATCCCGTCGATCTGATCACCGCCCAGACCTTTTCCGACCCGCCGATCAACCTTCTGGCAATGGTGAAAAAGCAGGGCAGCTTCGTCAAGCCCGGCGTGCGCGACATCCCGGTGCCCGCAGCCCTCATGCACCTCGACGACGGTCCCTGCACACTCGGCTTCCGCCCGCACAATCTGTCGCTTGCTGCGGGAGACGGCACGACGCCGCTCTCGGCCCGGGTGATGGTGACCGAGATCACCGGGTCGGAAAGCTATGTCCATCTCGTCCATGAAGACCGGAAATGGGTGATGCTGACCAAGGGCATCCACGACATCGACGCCGACGAAGAACTGGAAGTCCATCTCGACACGCGGCACCTTCTGGTGTTCGACCGCGACGGACGCACGGTTCGCCCCCGGCCGGCTGGGGCATGAGGAACGACCATGGCCCGCATTGATCTCGACCATATCCGTCACGCCTACATGGCAAACCCCGCCCGCGATGCGGACTATGCGCTGCGCGAGGTGCATCACTCCTGGGAAGATGGCGGCGCCTACGCTCTGCTCGGGCCTTCGGGCTGCGGCAAGACCACGCTGCTCAACATCATTTCAGGCCTGCTGACGCCGTCCGAAGGCAAGATCCTGTTCGATGGCATCGACGTCACCGGCCTGCAGCCGGAAGAGCGCAACATTGCCCAGGTGTTCCAGTTCCCGGTCGTCTACGACACCATGACGGTGGCCGACAATCTGGCCTTTCCGCTCAGGAATCGGGGCATGGCGGAAACCGACGTCCAGGCCCGCGTCGCCGAGGTGCTGGAGATGATCGATCTCGGCCCCATCGCCCATCGCAAGGCGCGCGGACTGACGGCGGATCTCAAGCAGAAGATCTCCCTTGGCCGCGGCCTGGTCCGCGCGGACGTCAATGCCATCCTGTTCGACGAGCCGCTGACGGTGATCGATCCGCACATGAAGTGGCAGCTGCGCTCGCAGCTCAAGCTCTTGCACCGCAGCTTCGGCCACACCATGGTCTATGTCACCCACGACCAGACCGAGGCGTTGACCTTCGCCGACAAGGTGGTGGTGATGTATGAGGGCGAGATCGTCCAGATCGGCACGCCGCAGGAACTGTTCGAACGCCCCAGTCACACCTTCGTCGGTTACTTCATCGGCTCTCCGGGCATGAATGTGCTGCCGGTTTCCCTGGATGGCGCGCGGGCGCAACTTGGCAGTCAGTCAATCGTGCTGCCGGGCGCGCCTGGCCCGACCGGCGGCAAGCGCACCGAGCTCGGCATCCGGCCTGAATACGTCCAGTTCGGCAGCGAAGGCATGCCCGTCAGCATCCGCACGGTGGAGGACATCGGCCGGCACAAGATCGTCCGCGCGATGATCGAGGGGCACGAACTGGCGGTTGTGCTGGACGAGGACAAGTCCGTGCCCGCCGACCCGCACGTCACCTTCGATCCCGCCGGAATCAACATCTACGCCGACGACTGGCGTGTGAAGCTGGGAGGCTGAAATGGACAAGACCTGGAACAACAAGGCCTGGTTCATGGTGCTGCCAATGCTGCTTCTGGTGGCGTTTTCGGCCGTGATCCCGCTGATGACGGTGGTCAATTATTCGGTGCAGGACACATTCGGCAACAACCAGTTCTTCTGGGCCGGCACTGACTGGTTCTCCGACGTGCTGTCATCGTCGCGCTTTCACGACGCGCTGTTGCGCAACCTGGCGTTTTCCGGGATCATCCTCCTGATCGAAGTGCCGCTCGGCATCTTCATCGCGCTCAACATGCCGCGCAAGGGGCTGGGCGTGCCATTCTGCCTGGTGTTCATGTCGTTGCCGCTGCTGATCCCATGGAACGTGGTCGGCACCATCTGGCAGGTGTTCGGCCGCGTCGACATCGGCCTGCTCGGCTACACGCTCAACGCCATGGGCTTTGATTACAACTATGTCAACGATCCGTTCGACGCCTGGGTAACGGTCATCATCATGGATGTCTGGCACTGGACCAGCCTGGTGGTGTTGCTCTGCTATGCCGGCCTGGTGTCGATCCCCGATGCCTATTACCAGGCGGCCAAGATTGATGGCGCCTCGCGGCTCTCGGTGTTCCGCTACATCCAGCTGCCGAAGATGAACCGCGTGCTGCTGATCGCCGTGCTCTTGAGGTTCATGGACAGTTTCATGATCTACACCGAGCCCTTCGTTGTCACCGGCGGAGGACCGGGCAACGCCACCACCTTCCTGTCGATCGACCTGGTCAAGACCGCCATCGGCCAGTTTGATGTCGGGCCGGCAGCAGCGATGAGCCTGATCTACTTCCTCATCATCCTGTTGCTGTCATGGGTGTTCTACACCGTGATGATCACCAATGACGCCAAGGGCTGAAGGAGAGCGAAGCATGACAATTTCCGACAATGCCCCTTCTCAGACCGGCCTCGACGCCACCGCCGCCATGGCGCGCCGCACCCGGCGCTCCAACGCGATTGCGCGCTTCTCCTTCCTTGTGCCGGTGATCTACATATTCCTGCTGATGTTGCCGATCTACTGGCTCATGAACATGAGCTTCAAGACCAATGCCGAGATCCTCGGCGCTTTTTCGCTGTGGCCGCGCGACCCGACGATTGCCAACTACATGGTCATCTTCACCGACCCTTCCTGGTACAATGGCTACATCAATTCGATCATCTATGTGGTGATGAACATGGTGATCGCCGTGGCGGTGGCGCTGCCTGCGGCCTATGCGTTCTCGCGCTACAGGTTTCTGGGCGACAAGCACCTGTTCTTCTGGCTGCTCACCAACCGGATGGCGCCGCCGGCCGTCTTCGCACTGCCGTTCTTCCAGCTCTATTCGGCCTTCGGACTGATCGACACCCATATCGCGGTGGCGATCGCCCACTGCCTGTTCAACGTGCCGCTGGCGATCTGGATCCTCGAGGGCTTCATGTCCGGGGTGCCCAAGGAGATCGACGAGACCGCCTATATCGACGGCTACTCGTTCCCGAAATTCTTCGTCAAGATCTTCATGCCGTTGATCGCGAGCGGCATCGGCGTGGCGGCGTTCTTCTGCTTCATGTTCTCCTGGGTCGAACTGCTGATCGCGCGCACGCTGACGGTGACCGACGCCAAGCCGATCGCCGCCACCATGACCCGCACCGTTTCGGCGTCGGGACTGGACTGGGGCGTGCTGGCCGCGGCCGGCGTGCTGACCATCATTCCGGGTGCGCTGGTGATCTGGTTTGTCCGCAACTACATCGCCAAGGGCTTTGCCCTGGGCCGGGTCTGAGGAGGCGCTGCGATGGATCTCTCATGGATGGCCTGGACGCTGCCGACGGCGATCTTCTTTCTCGTCATTCTCATGCTGCTCGTCGGCATGGGGGTCTGGGAATACTTCGTCCCCGGCGGCTCGCCCCGGGTCGGAATCCTGCGCTTTGAAACCACGCGCGGCGACCGTCTGTTCGTCTCGCTGCTGGGTTCGGCGTTCATCAATCTCGCCTGGCTCGGACTTGTCGGTCCGAACCTGTGGTGGGCTCTGGCTCTGTGTGTGGTCTACGCCATCGGCGTCTTCCGCTACGTTTAGAGCAAGCAGGGATGGCGGCGGGAGGTCGCCATCCAGGACTGGTTAGAAACCGCAATCGCAACCTTTAGGGAGGATTACTATGCGAAAGCACCTTATGACGACGAGTGCAGCAATGCTTTTGGCGATGACCGGCGTGGCCTTCGCCGACATGGACGCCGCGAGAAGCTTCCTTGACGCCGAGATCGGTGACATGTCCGCGCTCGACCGCGCGGCCCAGGAAGCCGAAATGCAATGGTTCATCGACGCCGCCCAGCCTTTCCAGGGCATGGACATCAAGGTGGTGTCCGAAACCATCACCACACATGAGTACGAGTCCAAGGTTCTGGCGCCGGCGTTCACCGCGATCACCGGCATCAAGATCACCCACGACCTCATCGGCGAGGGCGACGTGGTCGAGAAGCTGCAGACGCAGATGCAGTCGGGCGAGAACATCTATGACGCCTATGTCAACGATTCCGACCTGATCGGCACCCACTGGCGCTACCAGCAGGTACGCAACCTGACCGACTGGATGGCCAACGAAGGCGCCGACGTGACCAGCCCGACGCTCGACGTGGAGGACTTCATCGGCAAGTCCTTCACCACCGCGCCCGACGGCAAGCTCTACCAGCTGCCGACGCAGCAGTTCGCCAACCTCTACTTCTTCCGCTACGACTGGTTCAACGACGAGACCAACAAGGCCGAGTTCAAGGAAAAATACGGCTATGATCTCGGCGTGCCGGTGAACTGGTCCGCCTATGAGGACATCGCCGAGTTCTTCACCGGCCGCGAGATCGACGGCAAGAAGGTCTATGGCCACATGGACTACGGCAAGAAGGACCCGTCGCTCGGCTGGCGCTTCACCGACGCCTGGCTGTCGATGGCCGGCAATGGCGACCGCGGCATTCCGAACGGCCTGCCGGTCGATGAATGGGGCATCAAGGTCGACGAGAACTCGCGTCCGGTCGGCTCCTGCGTCGCCCGCGGCGGCGACACCAACGGGCCGGCTGCGGTCTATTCGATCGAGAAATATCTCGAGTGGATGTCGAAATACGCTCCCGCATCCGCCCAGGGCATGACCTTCGGTGAATCCGGTCCGGTCCCGTCGCAGGGCGAGATCGCCCAGCAGATGTTCACCTACACCGCGTTCACTGCCGATTTCGTCAAGGAAGGCCTGCCGGTGGTCAATGAGGACGGCACGCCGAAATGGCGCTTCGCCCCCAGCCCGCACGGCGTCTACTGGAAGGAAGGCATGAAGCTCGGCTACCAGGACGCAGGCTCCTGGACGCTGATGAAGTCCACGCCTGAGGACCGCGCCAAGGCCGCCTGGCTCTATGCGCAGTTCGTCACCTCCAAGACCGTGGACGTGAAGAAGAGCCACACTGGCCTCACCTTCATCCGCCAGTCGACGCTCGATCACGAATCCTTCACGGAGCGTGCGCCCAAGCTCGGCGGCCTGGTCGAGTTCTACCGCTCGCCGGCCCGCCTGCAGTGGTCGCCGACAGGCACCAACGTGCCGGACTATCCGAAGCTCGCACAGCTGTGGTGGCAGGCGATCGGCGACGCGTCCTCGGGCGCCAAGACCGCCCAGGAAGCCATGGACTCGCTCTGTGAAGAGCAGGAAAAGGTGATGGAGCGTCTCGAGCGCGCCGGCGTGCAGGGCGACATCGGTCCGAAGATGGCCGAAGAGCACGATCTCGAATACTGGAACGCGGATGCCGTCGCCAAGGGCAATCTCGCGCCGCAGCTCAAGATCGAGAACGAGAAAGAGCAGCCGCTGACCGTCAATTATGACGAGCTGGTCAAGAGCTGGCAGGAATAAATCCGTTCGCACCAGCGATCGGAGATCGATCGGGGCCTTCGGGCCCCGATCTGCTGTTTGAGATGCGCTGTGCCCGGGCATGCCGGCGGCGGGACCGCTTCGCTGAGTTAGTGAGCGAACGCGGCGGAGAGCGACCGCACAAGCCGTTTCCTGGGCAGGACGCTGCCTGCTGATCTCCCTCAGCGATCTATTTCTGTCGCGTTGATGCTTTCGCCGGGACCGCCTTCTTGCGGATGCGCATGGCTCGCCCTTCCGGATGGTCTATCTCGAAGGCATTTGTCATGCGGACCAGATCGCTGAGCTTGCGAAAGCCGAAATTGCGGGGGTCGAAATCGGATGACAGGTTGGCCAGCTGGTTACCGACAGCGCCAAGCGGAGCCCATCCGTCTTCCGTGTCCATCTGATCGAGCACCCGGCGGATGATCGGCGTGGCCGCGCTGGGCGGCTGAAGCGGCTTGGTCTTGCTCCCTGCGCTCTCCACATTGGCCGGTGCATCGGGCAGAAGGTTCTCGGTGTAGGTGAACCGCCGGCACGCTTGGCGGAAGCTTTCGGGGGTCTTTTGCTCTCCGAATCCGAAGACGTCGACCCCGTGTTCGCGAATACGGGAAGCCAGGCGTGTGAAGTCGCTGTCGGACGATACCAGGCAGAAGCCGTCGAACCGGCCGCTGTGCAGCAGATCCATCGCATCGATCACCAGCGTGATGTCGGAGGCATTCTTGCCGGTCGTATAGGCGAATTGCTGCTGCGGAATGATCGCGTGGCGCGACAGCACGTCGATCCAGGCTTTTGACCGCGGGCTGGAAAAGTCGCCATAGATGCGACGCACGCTGGCTTCCCCGATCTTGGCGATCTCGTCAAACAGCCCGTCGACGATCTTGGCCGATGCATTGTCGGCGTCGATGAGCACGGCGAGGCGGGGAGCGCGCGGTTCGATGGCCATTGCCTGTCAGATCCTCCGGTGTTCGATTGAAAAGCAACCTATCACAGCTGCCGGACCGCAGCGACACCGGGACTCTGCGTTGATTCCACGGGCGTCAAACCGGCACCAAGGCTGCATCATTCTTGCAGGTCGTGGCGCGGGAGAGGGCACCGGCCTGAGGCTTCCATCGTCAGAAATTGAAATAAATCAATCAGTTGTGGCGGAGGGGGTGGGATTCGAACCCACGGTACGGTCTCCCGCACGCCGGTTTTCAAGACCGGTGCCTTAAACCGCTCGGCCACCCCTCCAAACCTTTGGTAACATTTATCTATCCGGCATGTAAAATCGCCTGGTTCAGGGCGTTTGCTACCGTATTGCTACCGAATGGCTTTGTCTCGGGCGTTTATAGACTTCTGCAAAGCGGCGTCAACAGCGTTTGCAGCGTCGTCTGCATCCGCGCAAGACCTCACTATGCAGGTCCAGCGTAATTCCGATGCTCGTGTGTCCAAGTCGCTCGCTGGCAATCTTTGGGTGAACCCATTGGCACGCATCTGAGTCGCGTGGCTTTGCCTGTGGTCGTGAAAGCGAATCCGGGGCAATTCGAGCTTCTGGATCTGGCGCATGATTAATGTGTCAGGCCGCGGCACTTCAAGGGTCTCCCGTCATATTGGGCAACAACCGGGTTTTCATCGGTCAGGGCGGTCCCAAGCAACGGCAATTTCGCGGCCTGGGCGGCGTGACGCACCCGCAACTGCGTAATGGTTCCCATCGACAGGGCAAGGGTCTGGGTGTGTCCGGACTTGGTTTGCTTGATCTGGACGGCTCCCTTGGCATGCTCCGCGCTGGCGACGGCAATCGGTCCGGCGTCTAGGTCAATGTTCCTCCAATGCAAGGCGCTTATCTCGCAACGGCGCGAGCCACAAGTAACGGCTAGCAGAACCGGGGCGCAAAGCCGGGTAAGGCGAAAAGCCTCCAAGAGCTTGGCGGTGTGTGGTCAGAACTACATGCGAGAATCGGGCGCATCAGGGTAGATTATCGGCCAACGTAGAGCCGTAAACTTGGCGCTCGATGGAGGCCCACGCAGGGTTTGCATCGTAAAGGTTACGTAGATCATTTGGAGTGAACCAGAATGACAGATCCTTGACGTAGGGTAACGCGGTTTTATTGTCCCGCTCAACTTGGACGGAATCTAGGCCGAACGCTGCGGCGAGGTCTTCATTCATGTTTTCAACCCTGATCCAAGTCGACACAGGGGGGTTATTGTACATAGTCGCATAAGCGTCTTCGATATTTATCCGCCCATCGTTCTCGTAGAACGCACCGCGCAGTAGCATTTCTCGAGTGGCCACGTAACCAGGGTTGCGTTCTGCCTCAAAATGAACGCGGCTTAAGAGCCAATTGGGGAGACGGCGTATACAGCATATCACCCGCTTGTTTGCGGCTTCGGCGCCACGCTGTTTAATGCTCTGGTGCCAGATCACGTTAGAATGGTTTTTTATGTCGTCAAAGTGAATATCTTTGCGACCAGCGAAAGCTTTTCGCAAGGCGGCATCGACGGAAACTCCGCCGCACTTGGGAAAATGCAGCCACACGAAATCTGTTCCAATAATAATGACTTAGCCCTCATTTCTCAACTTGCGTGCACATATACTCAAGTACTCGTGGCTTGCAAGCTAATCCTGCAAGATGCGGCGGATTCCCTCGGAAGGAAGCGGTTCCCTCCAAGTCCCCCTGCGGTTCGAAGCGCGCCGGATCCCGATGCGGATGGCGCGCTTTTGGCGCCGCAACGCGCGTGACGTCAACTTGTTTCGATCCTGTGCAAACCGACGCGCCGCGCGCCTTTCGGTGGTCCGGTCGTCTTGCCGGATGCACTGGTTCGGAGCAGCAAAAAAAAATCGACGTCGGATGAAACCAATTCGCCGGCACGAGCGTATTGCCAGCACACGACCAACTATCGGAGACGTTCAATGCTAGGCAAGATCCTTTCCTTCGCCGGTGCGGCCACGCTGATGGTGCTTGGTGCTTCGGCATCGGCCGGTGCCGAACAGCTCACCGGCAGCGAACTGAAGCAGTTCGTGAATGGCAAACGGGTCTATCTCGCCACGCCGTTCGGCGGCGAGTTTCCCCTCAACTACAAGAGTTCAGGCGCCGTCACCGGCGACGGAACAGCCCTGGGCCTGGGCAAATTCCTCGCCCCGAAGGAAACCGGGCGCTGGTGGGTGAGGGGAGAGGCGCTGTGCCAGCAGTGGCCCACCTGGTATGACGGCAAGCCGAGCTGCTTCCGAATCATGAAGACCGGCGAGCAGTCGCTCACCTGGGAGCGCGATGACGGACGCAAGGGCAAGGCGCGCATAGAAGGCTGAGTGTTTACAGAGATTTTACCATATCGACCGGTTGGCCGCCCGAATGAGGCGGCCAATCGCATTTTTGCCATGTTGCGGGGTGAATTAAACTCGAGATTAGGACATCGACCGCATAGAACCAAGGGGACGGCTTTGCAGGGGACATGCTGCCAGGCCAAATTGGCGACAGCCAGAGCATCGAGTATCAAAGTGGGACACAATTCTATCAAGCCGCCACGGGCGGGGCTGCGCACGCTGACCAGGCTGTCTGTCGTGGCGATCCTCGGTGCAGCATTGGCCGGATGCTCATCCACGTCCAAGTCCGGCAAGTCCGACACGTCCCATATCAACACCAAGACCAAGTTTTCCGTCGCCGAATACGGTGTCGAGGCCAGCCCGCGAATGACCACCGCCAAACGCCCGAAGAAGGGCGGCGGACGCGACATGGTCGGCAAGCCCTACCGGATCCGCGGAAAGTGGTACACGCCCAAGGAAGAGAAGGATTACGACAAGGCGGGCCTGGCCTCCTGGTACGGCCCTAATTTCCATGGCCGCCTGACCGCCAATGGCGAAATCTATGACCAGTTTCACCTCTCTGCCGCCCATCCCACGTTCCCGCTGCCGAGCTATGCAAGGGTGACCAACAAGAAGAACGGCAACACCGTCATCGTCCGGGTCAATGATCGCGGCCCCTATGCCCATGGCCGCATCATCGACGTGTCCAACCAGGCAGCCCAATTGCTCGACATGAAGCATGACGGCGTGGCCGCTGTCCGTGTCGAGTATATCGGCCGGGCTCCGGTCGAGGGTGACGACACCCAGTTCCTCATGGCCAGCTACCGGCCGGGCGGCTCCACGGAGCCGGCGGGCGGCGTCATCGCCACCGGCGTGATGATGGCCATGAATGCGGTGGATTCGGCGCTGCCCGGGGTGAATTCGGCCCAGGCGTCGCCTGCTCCGCCCGCCGCGGTTGGCGCCGCAACGGCCTTCCAGCCGACTGTTGCCAGTGCCGACACCGGCCTTCCGCCCGGCTTCGCCTTGCCCGTAATAGGTCCGGTGCTGCTGGATCGGCCTTCTTTCGGCGGTCCGGTGGCTGCCAACGACAAGCACACCGCGGATGCCGGCCTGCACGATGTCGGGCTGGCCTACTGGGGCGGCAGGATCGTCAAGGCCGAGCCGTTCGACGCGGTTTTCGGGATCGACTCCAAGCGTTAGCAACATGAGTTGCGCCGTCGCGGCGATATTTCTCAATTCTCTCAAGCCATTGATCCGTACCGGTTACATTGCTAGGTTTGCAGCAACTCCGGTATTCTCCGTGAATGGATGAGATCTATGGTCCGGTTGGTCCCCGCCCGCCTGCTTTTCGTTCTGGCGCTTGCAATGTGTTGCGCGGTTTACCCCGTCCGGGCACAGCTGTTCGAGACGCGGGCGCAACAGGCCTATCTGATCGACGCCGACACCGGCACCGTGCTGTTCGCCAAGAACGAAAATGATCTGGTGCCGCCGGCCTCGCTCGCCAAGCTGATGACCATGGAGGTGGTGTTCCACGCCATCCGCACAGGCCGGCTGACCCTTGATGACACCTTCGAGGTCTCGGAGAATGCCTGGCGCACCGGCGGCGCGATGTCGCGGACATCGACCATGTTCGCCGAGCTCAAATCCTCGATCCGGCTGGAAGACCTGATCCAGGGCGTGATCGTGCAATCGGCCAATGACGGCTGCATCATCATCGCCGAAGGCATGGCGGGGTCGGAGGAGAATTTCGCCCGGCTGATGACCGAGCGCGCCCGCGAGATCGGACTGACCCAATCCGTGTTCGGCAATTCCAACGGCCTGCCGCACCCCGACGCAAAGGTGTCGATGAAGGATCTGGTGACGCTCGCCCGCCACATCCAGTCGACCTATCCGGACTTCTACCGCTATTTTTCCCAGAAGGATTTCACCTGGAACAACATCCAGCAGCGCAATCGCAATCCGCTGCTCGGTCTCGATATCGGTGTCGACGGGATGAAGACCGGGTTCACCGAAGAGTCCGGCTACGCCATCGTTGCCTCCATCAACAGGGAGGGCCGGCGTCTGTTTCTGGCGATGGGCGGCATGACCAGCGAGCGCGAGCGCGCCGAGGAATCGCGCAAGATGCTCGAATGGGGCATCCGCGCCTTCGAGCGCAAGACGTTGTTCGCACAGGATGAAACGATCGGCGAGCTCAGCGTCTATGGCGGAGCCAGCAGCGCCGTAGTCAGGGCCAAGGGCGCCGTCGACATCTTCATCCCGATCACCAATCCGGACCGGCTCATGGCTCGAATCACCTATGGCTGGCCGTTGCGCGCGCCGCTCGAGGCCGGCACCCAGGTCGGCGTGCTCAAGGTCTATATCGGCGACACGCTGTCCCAGGAGACGCCGCTCTATGTCGTCGACGGCGTCGACAAGGGTCCCCTGTACAGCCAGGCGCTCGACGCGCTGCTGGAACTTGCGCAATTCTGGCTATAAGTCTCGCGCAAGCGTTCATTTGTCATCCGAAATGGTCTAGGTAGATGGCAACCGGAATTTCCGGGTATGTATGGCAACAGGGCCGGGACGGATGTCGCGTCCGCAAAGCCCGGGAAAGCATGGCGTGACGCAAAGCACAGGGCGCTTCATTACATTCGAGGGCGGAGAAGGGGTGGGCAAGTCGACCCAGATCCATCGGCTTGCCGGTGTCCTGCGCCGCCGCGGCCATGATGTGCTGGTCACCCGCGAACCCGGCGGCTCGCTGGGCGCGGAGGCGGTGCGGCATGTGCTGCTGTCGGGTGCTGCGGAGGAATTCGGCGTGCGCATGGAGGCGGTGCTGTTCGCCGCAGCCAGAAGCGACCATGTCGAGGAAGTGATCCGTCCCGCGATTGCGGAAGGCGCGATCGTGCTGTGTGACAGGTTCATGGATTCAAGCCGGGTCTATCAGGGCGTGACCGGCAATCTGGAGCCGCAATTCGTGCGCAATCTCGAGCGCATTGCCGTCAACGGCATGATCCCCGACCTGACGCTGGTGCTCGATCTTCCTGCCGAGGCCGGCCTCCGCCGTGCCAAGGCGCGTGTGGGGACGGACGCCCAACCGGACCGGTTTGAAAAAGAGGAACTCGCCACCCACGAGAAACGCCGCGAGGCGTTCCTCGACCTGACCCGGACGGAGCCCGACCGTTGCCAGCTGATTGACGCCAGCCAGTCCGAGGATGCGGTGGCGCTCGCAATCCTGGCGGCCGTCGAGCCGTTGCTGCAGGACGAGGCGACCAGCGGGTCGGCGCGGGACAAAAAGGCATGACCGGAGATGTTCCGGGCTTGCTGGAAGGCGCGATCCCGCCTGAGAACAACACGGCGTTGTTTGGCCATGACGCTGCCCAGCAGTTTCTGGCAGGCGCCTACCGGTCCGGACGCATGCACCATGCGATCCTGATAGAAGGCGCCGAGGGGATCGGCAAGGCAACGCTGGCCTACCGCTTTGCCCATCATGTTCTGTCCCATCCCGATCCGCTGAGCGCGCCGGAAACCATCGCCGACCCGGATCCCAGCGATTCCATTGGCCGTCAGATGGCAAGCGGCGCGTCGCACAATGTGCTGCACCTGGCCCGGCCTGTGGACGAGAAGACCGGCAAGGCCAAGTCCGTCATAACCGTGGACGAGGTCCGCCGCGCCGGAAAATTCTTCAACCAGACATCGGGCACCGGCAACTGGCGGATCGCGATCATCGATCCGGCCGATGATCTCAACCGCAACGCCGCCAATGCGATCCTCAAGATCCTCGAGGAGCCGCCCAAACGGTCGCTGTTCCTGGTCCTGTCGCACACGCCGGGGCGGCTGTTGCCCACCATCCGCTCGCGCTGCCTGTCACTCCGGCTGCAGCCGCTGTCGGCGCCGGATCTCGACCGGGCCCTCGCCCATCTCGGCGCAGCACCCGGCGAAAGCGATTCGATCATCACGCTCAGCGAGGGCAGCGTCGCGCGAGCCTTGCTGCTCAGAAACTACGGCGGGGTCGATATTGCCGAGGCCTTTGTCGACATTCTCGAGCGCGGCAGCCTCACCAATCGCGAACCGATCTACAAGCTCGCCGAAACGCTCGCCGCCCGCGACCGCGACGTGGCCTACCAGTTCTTCACCGAACTCGCCGTCGACCGTGTCCAGGCCATGGCGCGAGATGCGGGCGGGATGGGCGATCTCGCGGAAGCCGACCGGCTGGCGCGGCTTTCGTCTGTGCTCAAGGATCATTTCGCCACGGCGGCCGCCTACAATCTCGATCGCAAGCAGACGGTGCTGCACGCCTTTTCCCTGTTTTTTGGCTAGCCGAGGGCATGGCATCGCGCGGCTTTATCGCTTATGACGGCTGCGGATATGGATCAGACCACGGGTCCTGACCTCGATCTTGCAGTTGAAGGCGATCATGAGCACCGAGCGTTACTACATCACCACACCGATCTTCTATCCCAACGGCGTGCCGCATATCGGTCACGCCTACACGGCGATTGCGACCGATGTGATGGCGCGGTTCCAGCGGCTTGACGGCAAGGACGTCTTCTTCCTCTCCGGCACAGACGAGCACGGCCAGAAGATGCAGCAGACCGCCGAGCAGGAGGGCGTCAGCCCGATCGCGCTGGCCGACAGGAACTCGGCCGTGTTCCGCGACATGCTGGTGCGCCTGAATTGCTCCAATGATGATTTCATCCGCACCACCGAGGAGCGCCACAAGCGCTCCGTGCAGGAATTGTGGCGGCGGATGGAGGCCAAGGGCGACATCTATCTCGGCAATTACGGCGGCTGGTATTCGGTGCGTCAGGAAGCCTATTTCGACGAGGCCGAGACAAGTGTCGGCGAGGACGGCGTGCGCCGCGAGCCGCTCGGTTCGCCGGTCGAATGGGTGGAGGAGGAGAGCTATTATTTCCGTCTCTCGGCCTATGGCGACAAGCTTCTGGAACTCTATGACACGAACCCGGATTTCGTAGCCCCCGCGGAGCGGCGCAACGAGGTGGCGAGCTTCGTCAAATCGGGTCTGAGGGACCTGTCGATCTCCCGCACGACATTCGACTGGGGCGTGCCTGTGCCGGGCAATGACAAGCATGTCATGTATGTCTGGGTCGACGCGCTGACCAACTACATCACGGCGGCCGGCTTTCCCGACGAGACGGCGGACAGATGGAACTACTGGCCCGCCACCCACATGATCGGCAAGGACATCGTCCGCTTCCACGCGGTCTACTGGCCTGCCTTCCTGTTGTCGGCGGGCCTGGCGTTGCCAGCCAAGGTGTTCGCCCACGGGTTCCTGCTGGTCAAGGGCGAGAAGATGTCGAAGTCGATCGGCAATGTCGTCGATCCCTTCGCCCTGATCGAGGCCTACGGTCTTGACCAGGTGCGCTATTTCTTCATGCGCGAGGTGCCGTTCGGACAGGATGGCAGCTACAGTCCGGAAACCATTGCGACGCGGATCAATTCCGATCTCGCCAACGGCATCGGCAATCTGGCCAGCCGCTCGCTGTCGATGATCAACAAGAACTGCGACGGCAGGATGCCTGAATGTGGCACGCTGACCGACGAGGACAGGGCGCTGCTCGCCACGGTGGACTCCGTGATCGAGACAGCCCGCGCCGAGATGGCGAATTTCCAGATCCACAAGGCGCTGGCCGCGATCATCGACGTCGTCGCCGATGGCGACCGCTATTTCGCCGGCCAGGAGCCCTGGTCGCTGAAGAAGACCGATCCGACGCGCATGGAGACGGTGCTCTATGTCACGGCGGAGACCGTGCGCCAGATCGCGATCCTGCTTTTGCCCTTCATGCCGCAATCAGCCGACAAGCTGCTCGACATGCTTTCGGCGCCCGCTGACAGCCGCGACTTCAAGGCGCTGGGCGAGGGGGGACGTCTCAAGGCCGGCACGCCGATCGACAAGCCGGAACCGGTGTTCCCGCGCTACGTCGCGCCCGAGGAGGCGTGAGACGCATGCTGATCGATACCCATTGCCATCTCGATTTTGCCGATTTCGATGCCGAACGTGATGACTTGATCGAGCGCGCCCGCGCGGCCGGCGTCATGCAGATGGTGACGATCTCCACGCGCGTGCGCAAGCTCGACAGGCTGCTCAAGCTGACCGAACGCTACGGCAACGTCTTCTGCTCGGTTGGCACGCACCCCAACAACGCCGATGAAGAACTCGATGTGACGGCGGACGAATTGGTGGCGCTCGCCGAAGCCAACGCCAAGATCGTGGCGATCGGCGAGGCGGGGCTCGACTATTTCTACGACACGCAGAAACCCGAAGACCAGAAGACAGGCTTCCTGCGCCATATCGAGGCTGCCCGCCGGACGCAGCTGCCGCTGGTCATCCACAGCCGAGCCGCCGATGACGACATGGCTGCGATCCTGACCGAGGAAACGGGGAAGGGGGCCTTCCCCTTTATCCTCCACTGCTTCTCTTCGGGCCAGCAGCTCGCCGACGCCGGCGTGGCGCTGGGCGGTTACGTGTCGTTCTCGGGAATTCTCACCTTTCCGAAATCGACCGAGCTGCGCGAGATCGCCGCGACCGTGCCGATGGACCGGCTGCTGGTCGAGACCGACGCGCCCTATCTCGCGCCCAAGCGCTGGCGCGGCAAGCGCAACGAGCCGTCCTATGTGGTCAACACGGCGGAAGTCCTGGCCGAGGTGAAGGGCGTTTCCTATGAGGAAATCGCCCGGATCACGACCGAGAACGCCTTCCGTTGCTTTTCCAAGATGCCGGCGCTGTGACAGGGCCTGCTCGACGCCAGTTCATTGTCCTGGGCTGCGCCTCGTCGCCCGGCGTGCCGCGCGTCAATGGCGACTGGGGCGCCTGTGATCCGGACAATCCCAGGAACCGCCGCACCCGCGCCGCCTTTCTGATCCGGCAGATCGGCGCCGATGGCGGCGAGACCACCATCGCGGTCGACACCGGGCCGGATTTTCGCGAGCAGATGATCGCCAATGGTGTTCGCAGCATCGACGCAGTGCTCTACACCCATTCCCACGCCGACCACGTGCACGGCATCGACGATCTGCGCGGCTTTGCGCTGTCGCAGCGCATGCGCATTCCGATCCACGCCGATCCGGACACCATGGCCCGCATCCGCGCAGGTTTCGGCTATTGCCTGGAGACGCCACCCGGCAGCGACTATCCGCCGATCACGCGGCCGGTGCTGATCAGTTCACTCGATGAAACCATCAAGGTCACGGGCGCCGGCGGGACCATCGAAGTGCAGCCGCTCGACCAGATTCACGGATCGATCCACTCGCTGGGCTACAGGATCGGCGACGTGGCCTATTGCTGCGATGTCAGCGATTTTCCGCGCCAGACCATAGACAGGCTTCAGGGTCTCGACGTCCTGATCATCGACTCGCTGCAGTACAAGCCGCACCCGAGCCATCTGTCGATCGATCAGGCGCTGTGGTGGATCGAGAAGCTCGATCCCAAACGCGCCATCCTCACCCATATGCACGTGCCGCTCGACTACGCCACGGTGCTTGCGGAGACACCGGACAGGGTCGAGCCCGGCTATGACGGACTGACAATCGACGTGGAGATGACATCATGAGCGAGACCGCCATCGAGATGACGCCGGACCTTATCCCGGCAGGGTCCAGCATGGCGCGCGTGGCAAGTGCTGCAGCCGACGCCGGGCTCTCGATCCGGATCCTGAAAATGCTCCAGTCGACCCGCACCGCCGAGGAAGCCGCCGAGGCCGCAGGCTGCGACGTTAGCCAGATCGTCAAGTCGCTGGTGTTCGAGAACAGTGCGACAGGTGCGCTCAACCTGATGCTGGTATCAGGTGCTCACAATGCCGATATGGATTACATATCACAGCATTATAATGTTTCCTTCACCCGCTGCGACGCGCGCCGGGTGCGCGACGAGACCGGCTTCGCCATCGGTGGCGTGGCGCCGATCGGCCATGTCGCGCCGATCAAGGTCTTCATGGACAGGACATTGCTCGGTCACGCCGAAGTCTGGGCCGCCGCCGGCCGCCCCGACAGCGTCTTCCGCGTCGACCCCAAGGCGCTGGCCACTGCCATCAAGGCCGAGATCATCGACGTGCGCGCCCCGGCCTGAGGCTGGCGCTCGAGAGTCCGGGTCAAAGTCTGGTTAGTCTGGGCCACAGCATGGGCCATCGTCTGGGAATGGAGCTTCACGCGCGGCGTCAGAAGACTCTTTCCGCCCAAGGACTTGGGCGAGCTGGATGCCGGGTCAAGCCCGGCATGACGGGTTTGGCAGCAGCGCAAAGCTCATCCAGCCTTTCGTCTCAGCCTCCAGAGATCTACCTCCCAGCCTCCAGCCACGCGAGCACAGCAGCCGTATGCTGGCCGCGCGCCGGAATGTCGCCCGGAGCCTTGTCCGGCTCGGTCGAAAACCGTGGCGCGGGTGCGGCCTGACGCACGCCGCCAATATCCTGCCAGACGCCGCGCGCGGCCATGTGCGGGTCGGCGGCGGACTCGAACGGGTCAAGGGCAGGGGCCACGCAGGCATCCGACCCGGCAAACAATGCTTCCCAGTGCGCGCGAGGTTCTTTGGCGAAAACGCCCGCCAGCAGCGCGGTCTGCCGCGGCCATGCGCCCTTGTCGAATTGCGAGGCGAAATCCGGCTCGTCGCCAAGCCCGAGGCGCGCCAGAAACTCTGCGTAGAATTTGGGTTCGAGACATTGCACCGAAATAAAGCCGCCATCGGCGCAGGCGTAGCAGCGGCTCCAGTGCGGACCGTCAAGCAGGCTTTGGCCGCGCGCCATCGACAGCCCGCCGGTCTGCTTGAGCGCCATCAGCAGGTTCATCATATGCGCCGATCCATCGACGATGGCCGCATCCACCACCGTGCCGCCGCGACCCGCGCGCGCAGCCATAACGCCGGCCAGGATGCTGGCAACGAGATAGAGCGCGCCGCCGCCGATATCGCCCAGAAGCGTCGGCGGCGTGAATGGCGGCTCTCCGGGATTGCTTGCATACCAGGCAGCACCCGAGAGCGCGATGTAATTGAGATCGTGGCCTGCCGTCTCAGCCCGCGGCCCGGACTGGCCCCAACCGGTCATCCGGCCAAAGACCAGATCCGGATTGACGCTGGCAAGATCCGCAGGCCCGAGGTCGAGCCGCTCCATGACGCCAGGCCGGAATCCTTCGACCAGTACTTCGGACCGTGCCACGAGTTTCCGGAGCGCAGCAACGTCGTCAGCCGATTTGAGGTCCAGTTCGATCGAGCGCTTGCCGCGATCGATCAGTGATCGCTCCGGCATGCCCGGCGCCGGCTGGCCGTTCTTGCGGTGAACGACGATCACGTCGGCGCCGAGATCGGCCAGCATCATGCAGGCAAACGGCGCCGGGCCCAGGGCCTCGATCTCGACAATTCGCAATCCTTCGAGCATGCAATCCTCATGTGTCGTACCAGACGGCTGCTGTCTTGTGCTGTTGGCGCGCAAACCATAGCCCAGATCGCGCGCGTCTTGCCAGCGATCAATTGTCAGGCCATTCTCGCAGCATGGACTCGGAAACCCGCACACAGCGATGATTCTCTTGAGCTTCCCACGACTGACGCAAAGCCGCGTTTCGCAAAGGAATGATATGAATAAGTTCCATAATCCATCTTATGCGATCTTTGTTTCGGTCAATCCGGAATGCCGGCCAGAACTGGTCGCACTGTTGCGCACCGACCATCGCCCTTGCAGGCCCTGACGGCTTGGCCTATCTCGGAACCGTTGCATCTTCCCCGGAGTCTCCGCATGTCCTTCGCCAAGCTTGACGACCATTGCCGCGCGCTCGGCGCCCTCGATCACGCGCTGTCGATCCTCGGCACTGACGAGGCCACCAACATGGCGCCGGGCGGCGGCGAAGCCCGGGCCGAAGCGATGGCGTCGCTGTCGGGCATGTATCATCGCCAGGCGACCGATCCCAATGTGTCTGACTGGATCGAGGCCGCGAAGGCCGAGGACCTGACCGCTGAGCAGACTATCGCCGTCGGCGAACTTGAGCGCAGCTATATCAACATGACCTGCCTGCCCTCCGATTTCGTCGAGCGCAAGATGCGCACCTCGATGCGGTCGGAACAATTGTGGCGCGCGGCGCGGCCCAAGGGCGACTGGGCGGCTTTCAAGCCGGCGCTCGAGGGCGTGGTCGGCATGATGCGCGAGGAAGCCGCGCTGCGCGCCGAAGCGCTCGGGCTTGCGCCCTATGACGCGCTGATGGAGCAATACGACCCGGGCAACCGCACCGCCACCATCACGCCGGTGTTCGAAGAGCTCAAGACGTTCCTGGTCGATTTCGTGCCGAAGGCGCTCGACGTGCAGGAGCAGCGTCAAAAGCTGCGGCCGCTCAAGGCGCTATCGGGCGACTATCCGGTGGAACGGCAGAAGGCGCTCGGCCTTGTGCTGATGCAGGCCGTCGGCTTCGACATGAACCATGGCAGCCTTTCGGTCTCCGATCACCCCTTCTGCGGCGGCGTGCCGACCGACGTGCGCATGACCACGCGCTACCGCACCGACGAGTTCCTGCCCGCGCTGATGGGCATCCTGCACGAGACCGGCCACGGGCTTTACGAGCAGAACCTGCCAAAGGGCTGGGCGCACTGGCCGTTGGGCAAGGCGCGCGGCATGTCGCTGCATGAAAGCCAGAGCCTGTTCGTCGAAAAGCAGATCGGCCGCAACCCGGCCTTCTGGCGCTTTGCGCTGCCGCTGGTCGACGCGCATCTGAAGGAATCCTGGACCATCGAGGATCTGCTGCCGCATGTGCATCAGGTCAGGCGCGGCAAGATCCGCGTCGACGCCGACGAGGTCACCTACCCGCTGCATGTCATATTGCGCTATGAGCTGGAACAGGACCTGCTGTCGGGCCGGCTCGAGGTCAAGGATCTGCCCGAAGCCTGGGACGCGAAGATGCAGGCGTCGCTCGGCATCGCGACGCTTGACGATCCGAAGAATGGCCCGATGCAGGACGTGCACTGGCCGTCGGGAGCGTTCGGCTATTTCCCGTCCTACACGCTCGGTGCGCTGATGGCGGCGCAGCAATGGGCGGCGATCGCCAAGACCAATCCGGATGTCGATGCGCAGATCGCGGCGGGCGATTTCGACGCCGTCAATGCCTGGCGGCGCGACAAAATCTGGCTGAGGGCGTCAACCGGATCGACGCCGGAGATCCTGCGTGACGCCACCGGCGAAGAGCTCAATCCGGCCTTCTTCATCGCCCATCTCGAAGCCCGCTACGGGCTTTGATCTGAAGCTTTCAGCATTCGCCCTGCCCGTCAGAGCACGGTTCCTGCGGCGGATGCGGCGCGCACTTCGGCTGCCGCCAGCTTGCGGCGCTTGCGTTCGCGCATGATCGTGTAGATCCCGGTGGCGATGATGATGCAGGCGCCGGCGAGCGTATAGCCGTCGGGGAATTCGGCGAATACCAGCATGCCGATGAAGGTGGAAAACACCAGCCGCGAATAGCGGAACGGCGTCACCACGCCGATCTCGCCGATGCGCGTTGCCTCGGTCAGCGCCCAGTAGGCGCCCACGCCCACGGCAAGCGCGCCGGTCAGGTACCCCGTCTCGCGCAGGTTTGGCACTTCGGCGCCGCCGGTCACGCCCAGCAGCACGGCGCCCGAGACGCCCACGGCAAAGAAGCCCCAGGCCGACAATTGCAGCGAGGAGATCGACTTGGGAACCTTGCGGCTGGCGAGATCGCGGATCGCCAGGCCGATCACGGCCAGCACGCCCCACAGGACGGCGGGCTCGAAGCCTTCAAATCCCGGCCGGATGACCAGCAGCACGCCGCCGAAGCCGATCAGGATCGCGGTCCACCGCCGCCAGCCGACCGCCTCGCCCAGCACAAGCGCTGCCCCCATGGTAACCAGCAGCGGCGTCGCCTGCAGAATCGTCGTCAGCGTGGCAAGCGGGATCAGCGTCAGGCCGGTGACGAAGCACAGCCCGCCGATCATCTCGCTCAAATTGCGCACGATCACCGCCGGATGAAAAAACCCCTTCGAGATCACGCTGGTGCCATTGAGACGCGCATAGATGGCGAAGATCAGCGCACCGATGAATCCGAGAACAACGAGAATTTGGCCCACCGGCAAGCTCGAAGCGGCGAGCTTGATGAACATGTCCTCGGCGGCAAATCCGGCCATTCCGAGCACCATCAGGATGATGCCGCGCATATTGTCCATGAAATCGGCTCCCGATGGCTTCAAAAGTGTCGTGATGCAATGAATCGTGCGCCGAAACGGCCACCCGGGGTCCCTACTCCGTTTAACGGCGGGGCGAAACCCTTCGTGACGCCCGATCCCGAATTACGTCTCTGCTTTCCCGCTGCGGTCCCGCATGCCCGAAACCACCCGTCCCAGCATGCTCAGGAACAACTCCCGCTCCGCCGGCGGCAATCCGTCGAGGACGGACTGGTTGACCTCGGCCGCCGCCGCAACGGCCCCGGTTTCGAGCGCACGCGCGGACTCCGTCAGGCAGACCAGCTGCGACCGGCGATCCTCCGGATGCGGTTTTCGCGTGACCAGCCGGTCGCGCTCCATTCGCGCCAGCGTGTTGGCCATGGTCGCCTGTTCGACGCCAAGCCGTTCGGTGAGCGCCCGCTGTGTGCGGCCGTCCTCGCCCCACAATTCGACCAGGACCAGAAACTGCGCCGGCGACAGTCCCAGCGGCGCCAGGCGGGCCTGCAGTTCGGCGCCATAAAGACGCGCCAGCTCACCGGCCAGAACGCCCGCGGAACGGGTTTTATCAAAGCTCATGGCTCTACATAACAATGAATAGCGCGCTATGCAATAGTGTATAGCCTGCTATATATACACATTTCAGGGAGATGCCCCTGCCCGGTCAAGGCTATGAAACTGAATGGTAAAACTCTGAAATTTCCAACTGCCGGGAGAGGTCTTGCCGGATCGGATGGCGCCGCTCGAGAGAAAATTCCCGTCTTGTTTGTTCTGCCAGTTTGACATGCAGGTAAATACCTGCATAATGATCGCCATGACAACGAGACCGGCGGACGATGCGGACAAGGTGTTCAAGGCGCTGGGCGATCCGACCCGCAGGCTTCTGCTCGATCTCCTTTGCGAGAACAACGGACAGACGCTGAGCGAGCTGTGCGAGGGCCTCGACATGGCCCGGCAATCGGCCACCCAGCACCTGGGGATACTGGAGGATGCCAACCTGGTCAGCACCGTCAGGCGCGGCCGCGAGAAGCTGCATTTCATCAATCCCGTGCCGTTGCACGAGGTCTATGAGCGCTGGGTGCGCAAATTCGAAATGCAGCGGCTCACCCTGCTGCACGATCTCAAGCAGGAACTTGAAGGAGAGTAAGATGACAAGAGAGATGACCAGCTTTGTCTATGTGACCTATATCCGCTCGACGCCTGAAAAGGTGTTCGAGGCCATCACCCGGGCCGACATCGCGAAGCGCTACTGGGGCCACGAAAACGTCTCGGACTGGCAGCCCGGATCGAAATGGCAGCATGTCCGCGACAATGAAGAGCGGACCGTCGAACTCGTCGGCGAAGTCGTCGAGATCTCGCCGCCATCCCGTCTGGTGATCAGCTGGGCCAATGCGTCCGAGGCGAACGATCCGGACGCTCACAGCCGCGTGACTTTCGACATTGTCGAGTATGACGACATGGTCCGTCTGACCGTCAGCCATGACGACCTTGTCGTCGGCAGCGGGATGGCCAAGGGCGTCAGCAGCGGATGGCCGCTCGTGCTCTCAAGCCTGAAATCCTACCTCGAGAACGGCACGTCGCTTGACGTCTTCGCCAGGCCGAAAGCGGCCTGACGCCGGGATTTCCGCCACCTGTGGCGCCTGCCAGGAGGAGACTGACATGAGCAAGCCCTACACCGGCGGCTGCGCCTGCGGCGCGGTCCGCTACCATACCGACAGCCAGCCTGTGTTTCAGAACCACTGCCAGTGCCGTGACTGCCAATTCAGAAGCGGCGCCGGGCATGGCTCCTATCTGACCTTTCCCGATCGCGCCGAAGTGACGATGTCGGGTGACGTGAGCAGCTGGCGGCTGAAGGGCGACAGCGGCGCCGAAAAGATCCAGTCCTTCTGCCCGACCTGCGGAACGCCGGTGCATCTGACCTTTGCGGACATGCCGGACCTGATGATCATCGCCGCCGGCAGCCTCGATGACCCCGGCCAGTTCGAGCCGCAGGTGATCACCTATGCAATCCGCGGCCATGCATGGGACAGGATGGATCCCGCCCTGCAGGCCTTCGCGCAAATGCCCGGATAATTGGCCCGGATCCAAGGCGGATTCCCTGTTCCTTTCGTACGCGCGGGCCTGTAGGCAGGATTGTCATTGCGGCGCCCCCTGACAGGGCGCCGCTTCATCAAGGTCCGCTCGCCATGATCGATCTTGCCGCCTATGGCAGCCTGTTTCTTGCGGCCCTGCTGGCCGCCACGCTGATCCCGGCGCAGTCGGAAAGCGTGCTCACCGGGTTGATCCTGGCCGGCGGCCAGCCCGTCTGGGCGCTGGTCGCGGTCGCAAGCCTGGGCAATATCCTGGGCTCCGTCATCAACTGGCTGATCGGTCGCGGCGTCGAGCGGTTCCGCACCCGCCGGTGGTTTCCCGCAAGCGAGGCGCACCTGTCCCGTGCGCAACAAAGCTACCGGCGCTTCGGCTACTGGTCGCTGCTCCTCGCCTGGGTTCCGATCATCGGCGATCCGCTGACGCTGGCCGCGGGCATCATGCGCGAGCCGCTGTGGCGGTTTGTGCTCCTGGTCTCGATCGGCAAGATCGGCCGCTATGTCCTGCTGGCAGCAGGGGTTGGCGCGCTCTCGTAAAGCCTCTGGGGCAGGGCCGGAGAATCTGCCACACTCGCCTCACCCGATCTCTCTTGCCTTGCAGGTCGCCCATGCTCTCCGCCCTCACCCTTATCCTGACCTGCCAGCTCGCCGGCGAACTGATCACCCGCTTTCTGGGCCTGCCGGTTCCGGGTCCTGTCGCAGGCATGGTGATCCTGTTTGCGCTGCTCGCCCTCAAGGGCGCCGTGCCCGAGGATGTCGGCGCGGTGGCGGACGGGCTGCTGAGGAACCTGGCGCTGCTGTTCGTGCCCGCCGGCGTCGGAATCATGGCGCATCTGGGGCTCATCGGGCAGGACTGGCTGCCGATCTCGGTGGCGGTTGTCGGGTCGACGCTTGCCACCATCGCGGTGACCGGCCTGATCATGAGCCGGCTCGCGCGCCCTCAGGCCGGCGACCAGGGAGAGGCCGGCCATGACTGACATCACCCCCATGGCTGACATCTCGGACATCTGGGTCTATCTCAGCGCCAGTCCGCTGCTTTTTCTGACGCTGACGCTGGCAGCGTTCCAGGCCGGAACATGGCTCTACACCCGCTCCGGCCACAAGCCGTTTCTCAATCCCGTCCTCACGGCCGTGATCCTGATGGTCGGATTGCTGACGCTGAGCGGCACGACGTACGAGACCTATTTCGAAGGCGCGCAGTTCGTGCATTTCCTGTTGGGGCCCGCCACCGTGGCGCTGGCGATCCCGCTCTACCGGCAATTCGACCGGGTGCGGCGCTCTGCGCTGGCCTTGATCACCAGCCTCATCTGCGGCTCGCTGACAGCGATCGGCACAGCCACCGGCCTAGGCTGGCTGATGGGCGCCAGCCGCGAGACGCTGATCTCGCTCGCGCCCAAATCAGTGACCGCGCCGGTCGCCATGGGCATCACCGAGCAACTGGGCGGCCTGCCCTCGCTGACTGCCGTGATGGTGATCCTCACCGGCATCCTCGGCGCCGTCCTCGGCCCGCCGCTCCTCACCCTGATCGGCGTCAACGACGGACGCGCCCGCGGCCTCGCCATGGGCACGGCGAGCCACGGCATCGGCACCGCGCGCGCGCTGGAAACCAGCGAACTCGCCGGCGCGTTTTCTGGGTTGGCCATGGGTCTGAATGCGCTGGCCACCGCCATCCTGCTGCCGCTGCTGTGGCGGGTGTTTTTTTGAAAGGGTAGCGAATGGAACACAGTTTCTGGCATGATCGCTGGGAAACCGGCCGGATCGGGTTTCACGAGAGCAAACCCAATCCGCTGCTGGTGGCGCATTTTCCCGCCCTTTCCGTCCCGAAAGGTGGCCGCGTTTTCGTTCCTCTGTGCGGCAAGACGCTCGACATCGACTGGCTGCTCTACAATGGCCACCGTGTCGCCGGCGCGGAACTGAGCGAACGCGCGGTCCGGGACCTGTTCGAACGGCTCGGGGTGGAACCGGTCGTCACCGACCTGGGCGAACTCAGCCGCTACAGCGCCCCGGACATCGACATTTTCGTCGGCGATATCTTCGCGCTCACTCCGGAACTGCTCGGGTCCGTCGATGCGGTGTATGACCGCGCTGCCCTCGTGGCGCTGCCTGAAGCGATGCGACTGAGATACGCTGCGCATGTCGCAGGAATTTCGGGATACGTGCCGCAATTGCTCGTCACCTTCGAGTATGACCAGATGCTTTTCAATGGCCCTCCATTTGCAATCGACAGTGTGGAGGTTCGCCGGAATTATGGCGCCGTGTACGAGCCCTTGTCGCTGGCGTGTGTGGATGTATCCGGCGGAATGAAAGGCGCTGCGGCCACCGAAAGTGTCTGGCTGCTCAAGCCGCATTGAAGTTCAAACACGTCTTGACGACTTCACGATCGTTGCCGGTTTACAGAGGGCAAAGCTGCGATCCGGGTGAGTTCACCCCGCGCTGCCAACCCCTTCCGGCCGGTTCACCTTCTCAAGCGCCGCCACCACCATCGGCTTGACGCCCTCGGTGCTCTGATCGGTGATCTCGAAAAGCTGCGCCCGCATCCTCGGATCCCAGAACTTGTTGATGTGGTCGGCCACGCCCTCGACCTGTTCGGCCTCCGGCTGAGATGCGAAGAAGGTGGCGATCTGGTTGACCTGGTAGCGCAATTTGTCAGGCGACATCGCTGGTCCGTCCTTGTGCAATCCGGTCTGCCCGGGTGAAAATCTCGAAATCCGCGCCGCGGGCGATGCCGACCAGCGTCAGGCCGGCGGCTTCCGCCGTCCTGACCGCAAGCGCGGTCGGCGCAGAGACCGCGATCAGCAGGCCGGTGCCGGCGATCACCGCCTTCTGCACCATGTCCACCGAAACCCGGCTGGTGATGACGATGGCGCCGTCGGCGGGTTTGAGGCCCGCGTGCGCCATGGCGCCGATCAGCTTGTCGAGCGCATTGTGCCGGCCGACATCCTCGCGCACGCAAGCCATGCCCTCGCCCGGCCTGTAGAACCCGGCGGCATGCACCGCGCCGGTTTCGGCGCGCAGCTTCTGGTGCATCGACAGCGTGCGCACCGCCTCGCGCACGTCATCAGTGCTGACGGCGAGTGTCACGTCCTGGCGACCGGGCAAGGCACGGAGCGCCTCCTCGATGGATTCGATGCCACACAGCCCGCAGCCCACCGGTCCCGCCATCTTGCGGCGCCGCGCGGAGAACGTCGACTGGACATCGTCAGCCAGCTGCATCTGCACGTCAAAGCCCTGATCTGCCGCAACAATTTCCATGGCGATGATGTCGTCGGCCGACCTGACGATGGCTTCCGACAGGGCAAAGCCGACGCCGAAATCCTCGAGATCGGCAGGCGTCGCCATCATCACCGCTTGCGTGGTGCCACCAAAGGACAGCGCCACCGGAACTTCCTCGGGCAGCGCCCGGCTGCCGGGAGTCGCCACCCCTGCCCGCACCGCGATGCGCGAGGCCCTGGCCGTGCCTGATGCAGCGTCTGCCATCCCTGCCTTCCCTTCCGCGCCTACTCGGCCGGCTCCAGCGCCGCTTCCGCAGCGATGCGGCGGGACTGGGCAGCCTGCGCCTCGTAGTCCTGCTGCCAGACGGTCGGGCCGTTCGACGGCGTCACCTGTACCGCGGTCACCTTGTATTCCGGGCAGTTCGTGGCCCAGTCAGTGAAATCGGTGGTGATCACATTGGCCTGGGTGCCGGGATGGTGGAAGGTGGTGTAGACCACGCCCGGCGCCACCCGCTCGGTGATCTTCGAGCGCAGCGCCGTCTCGCCCGAGCGGCTGGCGAGCTTGACCAGGTCGCCGTCGCGGATGCCGCGCTGCTCGGCGTCGTGCGGATGGATCTCCAGCATGTCCTCGGCATGCCAGGCGACGTTCTCGGTGCGCCTGGTCTGGGCCCCGACATTGTACTGGCTCAGAATCCGCCCGGTGGTGAGCAACAGCGGGAAGCGCGGGCCGGAGCGTTCGTCGGTCGCCACATATTCGGTGCGGATGAACTTGCCCTTGCCACGCACGAAGCCGTCGAGATGCATCACCGGCGTGCCCTCGGGATTGGCCTCGTTGCAGGGCCACTGCACCGAGCCCTTCTTGTCGAGCAGCGCATAGCTCACGCTGGCGAAGCTCGGCGTGGTGGCGGCAACCTCGTCCATGATCTCGGACGGATGGCTGTAGTTCCAGTCGAGCCCCATCGCTTGGGCGAGCTTCAGCGTCACTTCCCAGTCGGCCAGCCCGTTCTTCGGGCTCATCACCTTGCGCACCCGGTTGATGCGGCGCTCGGCATTGGTAAACGTGCCGTCCTTTTCGAGGAAGGTGGAGCCGGGCAGGAACACATGGGCGTAGTTGGCGGTCTCGTTCAGGAACAGGTCGTGCACGACAACGCATTCCATCGCCGCGAGACCCGCCTGCACGTGCCTGGTGTCGGGATCGGACTGCAAAATGTCCTCGCCCTGGATGTAGATGCCGCGGAACGTGCCCTCGACGGCGGCGTCAAGCATGTTGGGAATACGAAGACCCGGTTCCGGGTTCAGCTCCACGCCCCAGAGCTTTTCGAACACGTCGCGCACTTCGGTGCCCGAGATATGGCGGTAACCCGGCAGCTCGTGCGGGAAAGATCCCATGTCGCAGGCGCCCTGGACGTTGTTCTGGCCGCGGAGCGGGTTCACGCCGACGCCGGGACGGCCGATATTGCCGGTGACCATGGCGAGGTTCGCAATCGCCATCACCGTGGTCGAGCCCTGGCTGTGCTCTGTGACGCCAAGCCCGTAATAGATCGCGCCATTGCCGCCTCGCGCGAACAGCCGTGCCGCGCCGCGCAGTTCTTCCGACGGCACGCCGGTGAATTGCTCCGTAGCTTCCGGCGAATGCGCCGGTTCGGCGACGAAGCTCGCCCAATCCTCGAATTCCGACCAGTCGCAGCGCTCGCGGATGAAGGCTTCGTCGAACAGGCCTTCGGTGACGATTACATGGGCAAGTGCCGTCAGCACGGCGACATTGGTGCCGGGCTTGAGCGGCAGATGATGGCTTGCCTCGACATGGGCGGAACGGACCAGATCGATGCGGCGCGGATCGATGACGATCAGTTTCGCCCCGGCCCTGAGACGTTTCTTCAGCCGCGAGGCGAAGACCGGGTGGCCGTCGGTCGGGTTGGCGCCGATCAGGATGACCACGTCTGTGTGCTCGACAGAGTCAAAATCCTGGGTGCCGGCCGAGGTGCCGAACGCCTTGCCGAGCCCGTAGCCGGTGGGCGAATGGCAGACGCGGGCGCAGGTGTCGACATTGTTGTTGCCGAAGCCGGCGCGCACCAGCTTCTGCACCAGGAAGGTTTCCTCATTGGTGCAGCGCGACGAGGTGATGCCGCCGATGGCGCCCTTGCCGAACTGATACTGGATGCGGCGGAACTCCTTGGCGACATGGGCGAAGGCCTCGTCCCAGCTGACTTCGCGCCAAGGATCGGTGATCTTTTCGCGCACCATCGGGTTGAGAATGCGGTCCTTGTGGGTGGCGTAGCCCCAGGCGAAGCGGCCCTTGACGCAGGAATGGCCGCGATTGGCCTTGCCGTCCTTCCACGGCACCATGCGGACCACTTCCTCGCCGCGCATCTCGGCCTTGAACGAGCAGCCGACGCCGCAATAGGCGCAGGTCGTGACCACCGAATGCTCGGGCTGGCCGATCTCGATCACGGATTTTTCGGTCAGCGTCGCCGTCGGGCAGGCCTGCACGCAGGCGCCGCAGGAGACGCATTCGGAATTCATGAAGCTCTCGTGCATGCCGGGCGAGACCCGGCTTCCAAAGCCCCTGCCCTCGATGGTCAGCGCGAATGTCCCCTGCACTTCCTCGCAGGCCCGCACGCAGCGCGAACAGACGATGCACTTCGACGGATCATAGGTGAAATACGGGTTGCTTTCGTCCTTCGCCATGTAGCGCGGATTGGCCTCGCCATTCTGCCGCGCCTTGACGTGGTTCTCGCCGTCATAGCCGTAGCGGACGTCGCGCAGGCCCACGGCGCCGGCCATGTCCTGCAGCTCGCAATCGCCATTGGCGGCGCAGGTCAGGCAATCGAGCGGATGGTCGGAAATATAAAGCTCCATCACCCCGCGGCGGATGTCCTTCAGCCGGCCGGTCTGGGTGTGAACCACCATGCCCTCGGCCACCGGCGTGGTGCAGGAAGCGGGCGTGCCGTTGCGGCCCTCGATCTCGACCAGGCAGAGCCGGCAGGAGCCGAAGGCGTCGACCATGTCGGTGGCGCAGAGCTTCGGCACCTTGATGCCTGCTTCCATCGAGGCGCGCATCACCGAGGTGCCCTCGGGCACTTCGATCGTGTTGCCGTCGATGATGAGGCGCACGGTCTTTTCGGCCCTTGAGGCCGGGGTGCCGTAGTCGATTTCCTGGATCAGGGACATAAGTCTACTCCGCAGCCTGGGACATAGGAACCGGACGGAAATCCTCCGGAAAATGGGTGAGCGCGCTCATCACCGGATAGGGCGTGAAGCCGCCCAGCGCGCAGAGCGAGCCGAATTTCATCGTGTTGCACAGGTCAGCGACGAGGGCCTTCTGCTTCTCGGGCTCGATCCCGGCAGCGATGCGGTCGATCACCTCGACACCCCGCGTCGAGCCGATGCGGCAGGGTGTGCACTTGCCGCAGCTTTCGATGGCGCAGAATTCAAAGGCGAAGCGCGCCTGCTTGAGCATGTCGGCGGTGTCGTCGAAGACGACGATGCCGGCATGGCCGATCAGCCCGCCCTTGGCCGTGAACGCCTCGTAGTCGAACGGCGTGTCGAACATCTCGCGCGGGAAGTAGGCGCCGAGCGGTCCGCCGACCTGTACAGCCTTGACCGGCCGTCCGCTGGCCGTGCCGCCGCCGATGTCGTCGACCAAATCGCCCAATGTCATGCCGAAGGCCGCTTCGAACAACCCGCCATGCTTGACGTTGCCGGCGATCTGCACGGGAATCGTGCCGCGCGAGCGGCCCATGCCGAAATCGCGATAATGATCGGCGCCCTGGTCCATGATGATCGGCACCGAGGCGAGCGAAATGACGTTGTTGACCACCGTCGGGCGGCCGAGAAAGCCCTTGTGCGCCGGCAATGGCGGCTTGGCGCGGACCACGCCGCGGCGGCCCTCAAGGCTTTCCAGCAGCGCAGTCTCCTCGCCGCAGACATAGGCGCCCGCGCCTTCGCGGACTTCCATGTCGAATGCATGCCCGGATCCGAGAACAGACGGGCCGAGGATCTTGTTCTTGCGCGCGATCTCGATGGCGCGGGTGATCATCCGGATGGCGTGGGGATATTCCGAGCGGGTATAGAGATATCCTTTCGTGGCGCCAGTCGCGATCCCGGCGATCGCCATGCCCTCGATCAGCACGAAGGGATCGCCCTCCATGATCATGCGGTCGGCAAAGGTGCCCGAATCGCCCTCGTCCGCATTGCAGACGATGTATTTCTGAGCCCCTTCGGCCTCCAGCACCGTCTTCCACTTGATGCCGGTCGGAAAGCCGGCGCCGCCGCGGCCGCGCAGGCCCGACTCCGTCACCTGCTGGACAATCGCCTCGGGCGTCATCGCCACGGCGTTCGTCAAGCCGGCCAGTCCGCCATGGTTGCGATAGTCCTCGAGCGACAGCGGATCGGTGATGCCGCAGCGGGCGAAGGTAAGCCGGGTCTGACGTTTCAGATACGGAATGTCGGCGGTCGTGCCAAGACAGAGCGGATGATCGCCGCCCTCAAGCAGGCCTGCCGACAGCAGGCCGTCGACATCGGACGGCTTCACCGGACCATAGGCCACCCGGCCGCGTGCGGTCTCGACCTCGACCATCGGCTCCAGCCAGTACAGCCCGCGCGAACCGTTGCGCACGATCTCGACATCGAGATCCCGCGCGGCAATCGCTTCCGCCATGCGCATGGCAACCCTGTCGGCGCCCACCGCGAGCGCGCCGGAATCGCCTGGAATGTAGATCTTCACGCTCATGCCCGCACCACCTTCGCCAGATCCTGAACCGCATCCGCATCCAGCCGGCCGATGACCTCGCCGTCGACCATCGCCGCCGGCGCGCAGGCGCACAGTCCGAGACAATAGACAGGCTCTATCGTGACCGCGCCATCGCTGCTGGTTTCGTGCCAGTCGATCCCGAGAAGCCCCAGAAGCCGCTCGGCCAGGGCGTCGCCGCCCATGGACTGGCAGGCTTCGGCCCGGCAGAGCTTGATCACATGGCGGCCTGCGGGTGTTTCGCGGTAGTCGTGATAGAAACTGACCACGCCATGCACTTCGGCGCGCGACAGGTTGAGCCCGTGGGCGATCACTGGAAGCGAAGCCTGCGGCACATAGCCGAACTCGGCCTGGATATCGTGCAGAATCGGCAAGAGCGGCCCTTCGAGCGGCTTCAGCCGCCCGACGATCGCTTCGGTCCGGGACGCAATGTCCGCATCCATGTGGCGTGAATCCATGCGAAGCTCCTCCGGCGGCATGTCGTCCATTAGCATTGTCAGCCAACAAGCCCTTGAATCAAGGCAGCATATCCGTGGTGCAATAGAAAAACTCTATCGTTCCGACAGCACGCGGGCAAAGACCCGCGCCTCGTGCAAGAGTGCCGAGACGATCGGCGTGTGCGGTTCGCGAGGGGCAGCGATCATGCCCACGATATGGCTGGCATCCGGCTCGACGATGGGAATGGAGCGGATATCGCCGGCAAGGCCCAGCGTTTCGGCGAGATTCACCGGCATGATAGAGGCCCATTTGCCGGTGCGGATATGGGAAAACAGCACCACCATCGAATTGGACTCAAGCGTCGGCTTGGCGGTCGCGCCGGCTTCGGCCAGATGCTGGTCGATGATCCGCCGGTTCTGCATGTTGGGGGTGAGCAGGCACAGCGACAGCGTCGCCACCTCGGCCCAGGTCACCGCGTCCTGGTCGGCCATGGGCTGGCCGGCCGAGGTGATCAGCTGGTAGCGCTCGGCATAGAGCGGCACCGTGGCGACACGGCCGGTCGGTTCGTTCTCGAGATAGGTGATGCCGGTGTCGATCTCGAAATTCTCGAGCTTGGAAAGCACCTCGTAGCTGGTGCACGACGTGATCGACAGTGTCACCGCCGGGTGCTTCTGCGCAAAAGCCGTGGTCAGGTCGGTGACCATCGAGGAGGCGGTGGGAATGACCGCGATACGGGCGCGACCGGACAATCCCTTGCGCGCGGCCTTCATCTCCTCGCGCATGGTGCGCGCGTCGCCGACAATACGCCGGGCCCATTCCAGCACCCGCTGGCCTTCCGGCGTCAGCCCCTGAAAGCGCGATCCGCGCTGCACCAGGATCACGCCCAGCTGGTCTTCCAGCTGCTTGAGCGAGGCCGACAGGGTCGGCTGGGTGACGCCGCATTCCTCCGCGGCGCGGCCGAAATGCCGTTCGCGTGCGAGAACAATGAAGAATTCGAGCTTGTCGATCATGGATTTCAGGGTCGCATGACCGGCCCGCGTCACGCAAGCAGCGCAAACGACGCCACGATGTCGGAATCGCGCCCTCGGCGCCGGCCGATCAAGCCGCGTCGCGGTCCCGGCGTTCCGTTCCTGGCGCCAGCGTCACCTCGAGGCCGTCAAGTTCCTCGCTCATCAGCAGCTGGCAGGAGAGCCGCGAAGTGTCGCGTACGTCAAACGCCTGGTCGAGCATGTCCTCTTCCTCGGGCTCGATCGGATAGAGCTTGCCGGCCCAGTCCGGCGACACGTGGACATGGCAGGTGGCGCAGGCGCAGGCGCCGCCGCATTCGGCCTTGATGTCGAGGCCCCAGTCGCGAATGATCTCCATCACCCGAAAACCTTCGAGCGCTTCGAGCGTGTGGCGGGTTCCGGACTGGTCCGTGACGTGGATCTGCATGGTCATAACTCCCGGGTCAGCCGGCGGCGATTGCCGTGCGGCGCCAGCTGTAGCTTTGCCCGGCCTCGGTCCGGTCGGCGGACGGCTGGTAGTGCAGGTCGATGCCCGGCAGGCGATTGTCCTTGAGGCGCGCGATGGTCGGCGCATGGCTGACCTCGAAACTGTCAAACCCGGTCCTGAGCATCAGCGGCACCTGGTCGAGCAGCACATTGCCCACCGCCCGCAATTCGCCGCTGTAGCCCAGCCGCTGCCGCAGCAGTGCGGCCTGCGAAAACGCCCGTCCGTCGCTGAACGCCGGAAAGCTCAGCGCCACGATCGCCACCCGGTCCAGGATCGGCGCGAGCGCCAGCACATCGTCGGCAGGCTGCAGCACGACGCCGAAGGGCGCATTGTCCTGCGCGTGGTCGAGCGCGCCAGCGAGTGGAAGCAGCTTCGGCCCCTGCTCCGCGTCGCCCGCGATCCAGGGATCGTCATCGACAATTCCGTCTTTCGTCCAGATTACAGTCATGAAAGTCTCCGGGTCTTGGCTCAGGCTGCCTGGGCTTCGCTGCCATAGAGCGCCGCCTTGAACGGATCGGCGCCGATCCGGCGGTAGCAGGCGATGAAGGTCTCGGCCGCACCGGTCCGCTGGGCCAGATAGGTGTCGACAATGGTCTCGATCGCATCGGTGACCTGGTCTGGTTCGAAGCCGCGGCCGGTGATTTGGCCGATCGAGGCATTCTCGTCGCCCGATCCGCCGAGCGAAATCTGGTAGAGCTCGGCGCCCTTCTTCTCGACGCCCAGAATGCCGATATGGCCGACATGGTGGTGGCCGCAGGCATTGATGCAGCCCGAGATCTTGATCTTGAGATCGCCGATCTCGGCCTGCCGCGCCGGGTCGCCGAAACGGCTGGAGATCTCCTGCGCCACGGGAATCGAGCGGGCATTGGCCAGCGCGCAATAATCCAGCCCCGGGCAGGCGATGATGTCGGTGATCAGGCCGGCATTGGCTGTCGCCAGGCCTTCGGCCAGAAGCGCCCGGTAGAGCGGCTCGAGATCGGCCAAGGCCACATGCGGCAGAACCAGGTTCTGCTCGTGCGTCACGCGGATCTCGTCATGGCCGAATTCCTCAGCGAGCTTGGCGACCGCGTCCATCTGGTCGGCCGAGGCATCACCCGGAATGCCTCCTATGGGCTTCAAGGAAATCGTCACCATGCCGTAGTCGGGATGCCGGTGCGGCGCCACGTTGCGACCGACCCAGGACGCAAAATCGGGATCGGACTTCTTCCAGGCGGCAAGCTCGGCCCAGCCTTGGGCGCGGGCGGCAAGCTCCCTGGGGGCGAAATAGGCATTGATCGCGGCAATGTCGGCTTCGGGCAATTTCAGTTCGCCGTCCTTGAGATGCGCCCACTCGGCCTCGATCTCGGCGCTCAATTTCTCGACGCCGGTCTCATGCACCAGGATCTTGATCCGCGCCTTGTACTTGTTGTCGCGGCGGCCGTGCAGATTGTAGACGCGCATGATCGCGGTCACATAGGACAGAAGATCGGCTTCCGGCAGGAAGTCCTTGACCTTTTTGGCGAGTATCGGCGTACGCCCCTGCCCGCCGCCGATCCAGACGGCAAAGCCGAGGCGGCCTTCCTCGTCTTTCTTCAGCTGCAGGCCGATGTCATGCACCTGGATCGCCGCGCGGTCGCGCTCCGATGCGGTCACTGCGATCTTGAACTTGCGCGGCAGGAACGAGAACTCAGGATGCACCGACGACCATTGCCTGAGAATCTCGGCATAGGGGCGCGGGTCGGCAACCTCGTCGGCGGCGGCGCCGGCGAAATGATCAGCCGTGACATTGCGGATGCAATTGCCCGAGGTCTGGATCGCGTGCATCTCGACTTCGGCCAGTTCCTCCAGGATCGCCGGCATGTCCTTGAGCGCCGGCCAGTTGTACTGGATGTTCTGCCGCGTGGTGAAATGGCCGTATCCGCGGTCATAGGTCCGGGCGATATGGGCGAGCTTGCGCATCTGCCGGCTGTTGAGCGTGCCATAGGGAACGGCGACGCGCAGCATGTAGGCATGCAGCTGCAGATAGACGCCGTTCATCAGCCGCAAGGGCTTGAACGCTTCCTCGGAGATCTCGCCCGTCAGTCGCCGCTCGACCTGGTCGCGGAACTGGCTGACGCGCTGGGCCACGAAGGCGTGGTCGAATTCATCGTAACGATACATCACTGGTCCTTAAGCGGCTTGAGAGACCCGCGCGGGCGAGGCCGGCGCGTAATCGATGGTCGGCCCCTCGGCGCGGATACGCTCGCGCAGGCGGAACGGCCGCGGCCCGGCCGGCGTCTCCTCGACGTCGATGACATTGACGTCGACCACGCGGTTGTCGGCGAGCGCCTGCTTTCCGGCCGCCTCGATCGCCGCCACGGCGTCCTCGTGGCGCGCCAGAAACGCATCCTTGATCGACACCACCCATTGCCCATTGGCGCCGAGCCAGACGGAAACACCGTCGCTCAGGCGGTTTGCAGTGAGAACCTTGGTCTTGATCGGGGCGGTTTTCATGGGGGCCTCCTCAGGCAGCGTGGGTCCGGGTGGATCTGGTCTGGGTGACGGCGGCAGCACTGCGCTGTCCATCGCCAATTGGTATCGAATGGTCGAAACTGGCGCCGGCTACGGCATCGCCGATCACCACCATCACCGGACCCGAAAGCTCGGAGCGGTGCTCGAGCGCCGGCAGGTCGGCGAGCGTGCCGTGGAGCAGCCGGCGGTCAGCCCGCGAGGCGTTCTCGATGATCGCGACCGTCATGTCGGCGGGCAGCCCCGCCTCGATCAATCGTGTGGCGACGCTGGCAGCCACCGTGCGGCCCATATAGACGCAGAGCGTGGCGCCGGAGACGGCGAGCCGCGCCCAGTCCGGCAGTGCCGCACCGGTCAGGTCATGTCCGGTGGTGAACACCAGCGACGAGGCCACGCCGCGAAGCGTCAGCGGCAGCTCGAAATCAGCCGCTGCGGCCAGCGCCGAGGTGATGCCGGGCACGATCTCGAAGGAGACGCCCGCATCACGCAGCGCCGCCATTTCCTCGCCGGCGCGGCCGAACACCAGCGGATCGCCGGATTTGAGCCGGACCACGCGCCTGCCCTCGCGGCCGAGGCGCACCAGCAGCTCGTTGATCTCGCTCTGGCTCTTGGAATGGCAGCCCTTGCGCTTGCCGACTGAAATCCGCTCGGCATCGCGGCGGCCGAGTGCCACAACGGCATCGGGCACCAGCGCGTCATAGACAATCGCATCAGCTTCCATCATCGCCCGCTGGGCCCGGAGCGTCAGCAGATCCTCGGCGCCGGGCCCCGCACCGACCAGCCAGACATGGCCCGGCACCGACTCGCGTCCACGCAGCATGCGGGTGGCGGCGCGGCGGGCCAGCGAGATCTCGTTATGCGCGACATGGGTGGCGACATCGGCCTCGAAGAAGCGGCGCCAGAACACCCGCCGCGCCACGCCGCGCGGCAAGAGCCGGTCGACGGCGACCCGGTAATCCTGGGCGAGCCGGGCGAGCGTGCCAAGCGAGGGCGACAGCATCTGGTCGATGCGGGCACGGATCATCTGCGCCAGCACCGGTCCCGCGCCTTCGGTGCCGATGGCGATGGCGACAGGTGCGCGGTTGACCAGTGCCGGCGTCAGGAAATCGCAATACTCGGGCTGGTCGACGGCATTGGCCGGAATTCTTTTTGCGCGGGCGTCGGCGACGATCCGGCGGTCCAGCGCCGCATCGCCGGTGGCGGCGAAGACCAGCGTCGCGCCATCCATCTGCGCGGCCGCATAGGCTTCCGGCACGGGCTCGATGCGGAGACGCGAAAGACTGTCGATAAGTTCGGCTTCAGGCGCATCGGCATAGACCGAAATTGCGGCCGTCGTGTTGGCGACAAGCCGCGCCTTGGCTGCGGCTTCTGCGCCGTTTCCGAAAATCGCCACCTTGCGGGCGTCGATCCGCATGAAGGCGGGAAATGTGGTCAGCTGCGCAATTTGCGTAGACATCTGGATCCAACTCCTGAGTTGGCGTCATTTTCAGGAGAATGGCGAAACAAATGAAGGAACAAAGATGTGCCAAACCGGGCGCACGGATATTCTTTTACCCCGGAAAGCCGGTTATGGAGAAAGCGTGACCGCGACGCCCGATGCGCATGCGGTGGGGCTGCAAGGGAGCGGAACGCCAATGGAGATCACCGAAAACGCGGATCTGGTCGGACGGCTGCTCGACGTGATGGAGCATGACATCCTGCCCTTGACCGACAGGGGCGTGGCGCAAGGCAACAAGGTGTTCGGCGCAGCGCTCCTGCGCAAGTCGGATCTCACGCTGGTAATGGCTCAAACCAACAACGAGACCGAGAACCCGCTGTGGCACGGCGAAGTCCACCTTCTCAAGTGCTTCTACGATAGTCCGGTCTCCAAGACTGAATCGACCAGGGACATGATCTTCCTGTCGACCCATGAGCCCTGCACCATGTGCATGTCGGCAATCGCCTGGGCCGGCTTCGACAATTTTTTCTACTTCTTCAGCCACGAGGATTCGTGCGACAGTTTTTCGATTCCGCACGATCTCAAGATGCTCAAGGAAGTCTTCGGGCTGGAGCCGGGCGGCTACAACCACGACAACGCCTTCTGGCGCGGCCGCGGCCTCTTCGACATCATGGCGGGCCTTCCCGACGACCAGGCCCAGCCGTTGCTCGACCAGGCCAACCGCATCCGCGCCCGCTACGCGGCGCTCTCCGAGAGCTACCAGCAGGGCAAGGACGCCAACGCCATCCCGCTCGCCTGAACACCGCCAGCATCCGCAAGGAGGAGCGAGACCATGACCCGCACACTTTCCGGCTCGTGCCTTTGCAGCGCCGTCACGTTTGAAGTCACAGGAAAGATCGACGGCTTCTTTCTGTGCCATTGCGCCCGCTGCCAGAAGGACACCGGCAGCGCGCACGCGTCCAATCTGTTCGCCGCCGACGCGACCCTCATTTGGCTCACCGGCGGCAATCAGGTCCGCACCTTTCGGCTCCCGGACACCCGGCACGCAAAAAGCTTCTGCAGCGCCTGCGGCTCGGCGCTTCCGACTGTCGAGGCAGACAGCGTGACGATCCCGGCGGGCAGCCTTGACGACATTTTGGCGATCCGGCCCGATGCGCATATCTTCGGCGCGAGCCGCGCCGCATGGGATTCTGATCTGGAAGAAATAGGCGTATACGATGGGCTTCCCGGCGTACCGTCAGGCGACTGAGCTGTGGACAAGGCGCGCGCGCCCTGCGGATCTCTCGCTGCCGCTGCGCAACTCGGCTAGTCTCATCCGATGAAACCATCACGCGACATTTCCGGCCTCATCGAGATCATGGCGGCGCTCCGGCACCCCGAAACCGGCTGTCCCTGGGACATCAAGCAGGATTTCGCGTCGATAAAGCCCTACACGATCGAGGAGGCCTATGAGGTCGCCGACGCCATCGAGCGCAATGATCCCGAGGATCTCTGCGACGAACTGGGCGATCTGCTGCTGCAGGTGGTGTTTCACGCACGAATGGCTGAAGAGCAGGAGCTGTTTTCGTTCGAAGACGTGGTCGAGGCGATCACCGCCAAGATGATCCGCCGCCATCCACATGTGTTCGAGCGCGCGGACGCCGATACGCCCGACAAGGTCAAGGCGCAGTGGGCCGAGATCAAGGCCGAGGAGAAGGCCGAACGACGGGCACGCCGCGCGAGGCGCGGCCTGCCGGAAGCCGAAACACCGGGGCAGCTGACGGACGTGCCGCGCGCCCTGCCCGCGCTGATGGAGGCGCTGAAGCTTCAGGAAGCGGCTTCCCGCGTCGGCTTTGACTGGGGTGCGGCCGGCCCGGTGCTCGACAAGATCGAGGAGGAGATCGCCGAACTGCGCGTTGAAATCGCCAGCGGCGAGTCCGAGAAGGCGAGCCAGGAACTGGGCGATGTCATCTTCGTCGTCGCCAATCTCGCCCGGCACCTGAAGACCGATCCGGAGGACGCTTTGCGGGCCACCAACACCAAGTTCCGCAATCGGTTTGCTGCCGTTGAGGCTGGCTTGGCCAAGGAGGGCAAGACGACCGAAGGCGCGAGTCTCGACGAGATGGAAGCGCTGTGGCAGGCAGCGAAGCGGATACCGCAGGACTGACCCAATTCCCCGCTTTCCGTGCTGCCGTCACCAGGCGAGCGGATCAGGTCCGATGATGTGCGGATGCAGCCATATCAGCGCGGCCAGCAGTGCAAGGCCTGCGGTGAGACGGGCGAATGTCGTGGCATTCGGACCAAAACTTCGGCCCTTTCCCATAGCGCGCGCCAGTTTCTCCCAGGCTTCATTGCCCATCTCGCGCCTTCGCCGCCCGTCGATCAACCCCATGCCGAGGAGCGCGAACAGGGCAAATCCGCCAAACAGCACCACATGGGCCAGATCGCCATTGGGCGCGAGGTGGCCGGCCGCCCACAAGGTTAGCACCGCGAGAAACGGATGTCGGATCAAGCCTATGATGCCCGGCCGCGCCGGGTCGAAACTCGCGTTGCGCCAGCCGCCGAACGAGAACGGATTGGGCTGGAACGCGGCAAGCGCCAGGATCAGGCAGGCCACCGCCATTGTCACAAGCGTCACATGGTTCTGCCACGCGGCCCGCGGCCACAGTTCGACATGGGGCGCACGGCCCGCGGCCACGATCAGCCAGACCAGCACGGCAATGGAAAGCAGCGAATAGGCGAGCGAGAATCCGGCCCTGCCCAATCGTGCGGTCACGAACGGCCGGACCGGCGGCCGGATCGGGATCGCGTGCGAGGCGAGGAACACGCCATAGGCGGCGACGAATTCCCCCCATCCGCTCAACGCGCCGCCACCTTGCCGCCGCCTGGCGCCTTCCTGGCCAGTTTCGGCCGCGCCAGCACCGGAAAGAAGACCACCGCAAACCCGCCAAAGGCAAGGATCCAGGCGCCGGCGGCAAGATGCAGCAGCCAGTCCTCTCCGGGCCACAGGCCCGCGATGAAACGGGCCGCGACCGAAACGATCAGCGCGACATAGAGCGCCGTGATGGCAGGCGTCGCCTTGATCGGTCGTCCGGCATGGCCGAGGCTCGCCCGGGTCATCACCGCGAGCGTCATCAACCCGATGCCGCCTGCCATCCAGACATGCTGCGCTGCCGCGCCGGAGAATGGCAGGACGGCGGCCCCGGCGATGGCGAAAAACCCCAATGGGACGAAGGCATAGGCCACATGCAGCACCCAGACCAGCGGCTCGGCGGCGGTCTGCCTGCCCTGCCAGCCGGCCAGACGCCAGGCCTGGCCTAGCCCGGCGATGCCGCACAGCGCCGCAGTCCCCGCGTGTTCGGGTGCTGCCACCCATGCCGCCAGCGCAAGAGCTGTCGTCAGCAGAATGATCTTGTCGGTGCGTCCGGGAACCGCCGGCAGGCGTGTTGCCTTCTGCTGCACAAGCCAGTTGCGCGTGAAAGACGGCACGATGCGGCCGCCGATCAGCGAAATCAGCATGATGGCGGCCAAAAGCCCGAGCCGCAGTTCCGCGCCATGGGCGGGCAGTCCGTTGTCGAGCGCCTGGATGTGAAAACCGGCATTGGCCAGCATCCAGATCGCAAGCAGCGACAGCACCGGCAGGTTGCGCCAGTTGCGACCGGAAATGATCTCGCGCAGCAGGAATCCCGCGAGCGCTACTGGCAGGGCGAGATCGAGCGCCATCGCGGCATATGGCGGCAGCGCAGCCGAGACCGCCACGGCGATCCGGCCTGTCAGCCACAGCGCAACAAGTCCCGCGAGCGGCCATCCGGTCACCGGCAGGCCCCCGGTCCAGTTCGGCACGGCGGTGAGCAGGAAGCCGGCCAGCACCGCCCCGAGATAGCCGAAAAGCAGTTCATGCGCATGCCATGCCACTGGATCGAAAGCCGTCAGCAGCGGAGAGTTGCCCGAAAGCATCATCACCCACACGACCATGGCCAGCGCGGCCCAGGCAGCACCCAGCAGGAAGAAGGGCCGGAAGCCGAAACTCAGGATCGCCGGCCCCTGCCATGCCCGCATTCGTTCCGCCGTGGTGGCCATTATTGTGTCTCCTGTGATCGCGTCGCGGGCATCGGGACCCCGCGCCCGATGCCGCCGCACACGGATCGCGGCCCGATGCCCGCATGGATCCTGATTACGCCCATATACTGGTATTGTAAATACCTATATATGACGGAAGATTTCAATCCGGCCTGATGCATGTCGCGCAAACACACGGTCGGGTGTGGCAAAGACCCCATAGCCGCAGCCAGGACAGCGCCGTGCTTGTGAGCCCGTTTCGGAACAGAAACCGGATGTCTTGGGAAAATTTGGGATGGCGTGAAAGCACCGCCGACCGTGCCGCGCATAAGTCGCAACGGCAAGGGACGGGGCCAACCCCGGTCAACTATGCATGGAAAGTGCCGAGCCTCTGAATCTCCCGGCGGACGTCAGTCGTCGAAATCCATATCCGGCTTGGGCCCAAGGCCGAGCTGCCGGTCGAGGTCGAGGCTGTCGGAGGCGGTGAATTCGGCGGTGATCTCCACCGAGCCGTCCTCGTGATCAATACGGTCCTTGACCCTGCCCCGGTCATAGATCCAGGACATGATGGTCAGGTGCTGCGCGTCCAGCAGCACGGTCCGGGTGGTCAGCTCGCCCGAGATTCGCGCCTCGATGGCCGCCAGCAGCGTATCGACGCCCTCCCCGGTCACGGCCGACACCACGATGGCATCTCCGGTGGCGGCGCGCGCGCGCAACGCTTCGGCGGACTCCGGCTCGAGCAAGTCGACCTTGTTCCAGACTTCGAGCATCTTGCGCGGCTGGTCCTCGCCCACGCCAAGGCTCTTGAGGATCGCCTCGACATCGGCGGCCTGTGCATTGCGGTCGGGATCGGACATGTCGCGCACATGCAGGATCAGATCGGCCTCCAGCACCTCTTCGAGCGTCGCCCGGAAGGCTGCGACCAGATGTGTCGGCAGATTGGAGATGAAACCCACAGTGTCCGACAGGATCACCATCGCCCCATGCGGCAGCTTCATGCGCCTGAGCGTCGGGTCGAGCGTCGCAAACAGCATGTCCTCGGCCAGAACCTCTGCGCCGGTGACCCGGTTGAACAATGTCGACTTGCCGGCATTGGTGTAGCCGACAAGGGCCACGATCGGGTGCGGCACCTTCTTGCGCTTGGCGCGGTGCAATTGCCGGGTGCGGCGCACCTGGTCGAGCTCGCGCTCGAGCTTGATGATGCGCTCCTGCAGCAGCCGCCGGTCGGCCTCGATCTGGGTTTCGCCGGGGCCGCCCATGAAGCCGCCGCCGCCGCGCTGGCGTTCAAGGTGGGTCCAGCTTCTGACCAGCCGGCCCTTCTGGTAATTGAGATGCGCAAGCTCGACCTGCAGCACGCCTTCCTTGGTGGAGGCCCGGCGGCCGAAGATTTCGAGAATCAGCCCGGTGCGGTCGATCACCTTGACCTTCCATTCCGTCTCCAGATTGCGCTGCTGCACCGGCGTGAGCGGATGGTCGACGATGACCAGTTGCGATCCCGTGCTGTCGATCAACTCCTTGATCTCGAGCATCTTGCCCTTGCCGAACAGCGTCGACGGCCTCGGATCGGAGATCGGCACGATCAGGGACTGGGCAACCTGCAGATCGATGGCGCCGGCGAGACCGATGGCCTCGCCCATGCGATGCTCATCGGAGCGCTTGGCCACATTGCCGCCGTCAGGCCCGCTGCCCGGCGCGGGATTGCGGGTGCGCAGGGCGGGTATGAGCACAATGGCGCGCGTGACGCCGGACTTGCTGTCCGCGTCGATGAAGTTTCCGGTCGTGTCGACAGTTTCGATGTGAGTCTTCCCTTAGGCGCCGTTGCCGGCATCCTCGTTCTCGAACATCTGGACTGGCTGGCTCGGCATGATTGTGGATATCGCATGCTTGTAGACAAGCTGCGAATGACCGTCTCGCCTCAACAGGACGCAGAAATTGTCAAAAGACGTGACCACGCCGGTCAGCTTCACTCCATTGATCAAAAAGATCGTCAAGGAGATCTTCTGCTTGCGAACTGTGTTGAGAAAAAGATCCTGTAAGTTCTGTGAACGCTCCGCCATTGCGCCTATTCATCCGTCTTTTTCTTGCCTGCGCAACCGCAGGTCGTTACTGCACTCGTCCAGATCTTGACGGAAATCGCCACTTTCCACAAAGAGGCGCAGGCCCGATGGCCTTCCGTAACGTCAAGCCCCCAACAATTTAGTTCGCTCTGACAGACAGATTTTGCTTGGTTGCCGCTGACAGAAATTTGTTCGCTCGAACGTGCGACAGAAGATCATTGTTACGAGCATTTGTAAACACTTGATTTTCCGGCGCGGGCCGTCCTCCGCTGCTGCTTTTGGCTAACGGTTCATCCAGTAGCGGACGTTCAGAACGGCAAAAACCACCATGACTTCAAGGCGCCCCAGCGTCATTACAACGATTGCCGCGAGCTTGGCGGACATTGGCATGGCCGCAAATTGCGGCCAGGCCTCGTTTGCCGGTTCAGTTGCATAGGCGAGCGGGATCATGGCATCATACACCGGTCCGGCATTGGCAAAAAACGCCACCGCCATGGTGATTCCGCCATCGAAATGGGTGGCGCTCAGCGTGAATGCCAGGGCGGCAAAGGCAATCACCAGCATGGACAGGGCGAAATAGGTCCAGATCGCCCGCATGCTCTCCTCGTCGATGTTGTGCCGCCCGAACCGCAGGTTGGTCACGCTGCTGGGATAGATCAGGCGGTTGAGTTCCCGGCCCGAATGAACCCACATCGCCACGATCCGGTAGAACTTGACCCCGCCCGTCGTCGAATAGATCCCGCCGCCGACGAGAACGATCACCAGCACAACGATATCGGGCGAGAGCGCGATCACGCCCGGCCGACTTTCGATGCCGCTTGTGGCAATCAGCGATGTTGCGGTCAGCAGGCTTTCCGCCAGAATCGGCCCGAGATCGGCGCCCCCCGAGACCGCAAAGATGCGGGCGGCGAACAGCAGGGCCACGGCGAGGATGGCAATGGCGATGAGCCCGGTCTCCGGGTTGACGGTCAGAAAATGCCTGGGCGAGCGGATCATCCGCCGCCGCCAGAACACGCTGACGGTCCCGAGCGCCAGTCCGCCGGCCATGACCAGCTGCGCCAGCGGCCCGGCGTGATCCTCGAGCGCACCGTCGAAGGGGAGAAATCCGCCGGTGGCGATGGTCACCAGCGCCAGCATGGCCGCAAAGGGCCCATCGACGCCGGTGAGCATCAGCCCGACGAAAACGAGGAATGTCATCAGCACATATTGCCCCAGCACCTCGCGGAACTCGCCGAGATCCACGGTCATGTCGCTGGGGTGGCCCGTGATGATGCGGCGGTCGCCCGCGGGAAGACCGCCAAAGCCCCCCGGAGCCAGCACATGGATGATCGACACGAGCGTGATGAAGCCGCCGTACCATTCCATCGACGCGCGCCAGAACAGGATCGCCTGCGGCGCGGTTTCCCTTGTCAGCACGGAGGAACCGGAGGTGGTAAGCGCCGAGACCGCCTCGAACCAGGCGTCGATCCAGCTTAGCCCCGCCAGCGTCTTGAAGGAGATGGCCGCAAACACCGGAAGCACGACCCAGACCGCGACCAGCGCCAGATAGCCGGAGGCCCGCCCCAGCCTGCGCTGAAATCCGGAAACGGCCGCCAGCACCATGAGTGCTGCAAACACGCCGAGCGAGCCCACCAGCAGCATGGACATCGCCAGGTCCCGCATGCCATCGGCGATGGCGAACAGGACCGCCGGCACGATCAGCGCACAAAGCCCCGCCACCGCGACTGCCAGGACGTGCAGGAGTCCGAGCATGGACTCAGAAGAACTCTAGGCTGACGCGGAACATCTGCTCCACATGGCGCACCGAATCCAGATCCGCGAACATTACGACCCGGTCCTTGGCCTTGATCTTGAGCGAACCATCTGGCCGCAGCACCTGCTTGTTGCGGTAGATGGCGCCGATCCGGACGCCATCGGGCAGATCGAGGTCGCGCAACGGCTTGCCCACCAGTGGCGAGGTCTCCAGCGCTTCCGCCTCGATGACCTCCGCGGCCCCCTTCTGCACAGAGTAGACCGCACGGATGCGGCCCCGCCGGACATGCTGGAGAATGCGCGAGATCGTCACCGCGCGCGGGTTGATATGGGCATCGATCCCCATCGTCTTGGTGATGGTCTGGTAGGAAGGATTGTTGATCAGAGCGAGATTGGCCTTGCAGCCCAGCCGCTTGGCCATAACCGAGGAGAGGATGTTGACCTGGTCGTCATTCGTCAGCGCCACCATCAGGTCGGCATTCTGGATGTCGGCCTCCACCAGGATGCCCTGGTCGAGCGAGGATCCGTTGAGCACGACGGTGCGCGACAGCGAATCCGCGATCGACACGGCGCGGCCACGGTCGGCCTCGATGATCTTCACCCGGGTCTTGGGCTGCCGCTCCTCGATCGCCGCAGCGACGTAATAGCCGATATTGCCGCCGCCGGCGATGACGATGCGCCCGGCCTCCTGCTCTTCATGGCCGAACAGGCCCAGGGTGCGGCGCACATGGTCGCGGTCGCACACGACATAGGCCAGGTCCCCGGTTTCGAGCTGGTCGCTTGAGTGCGGCACGAACAGCTTGTCGTTGCGCCAGACGCCGACGACGGTCGCCAGCAGATCGGGAAACAGTTCGGAGAGTTGCACCAGCGGCGTGTTGACCACCGGGCAGTCCTCGAGACATTCGATGGCGACCATGACCACCTTGTCATCGGCAAAGCGGACGGCGTCGGTGGCGCCGGGCAGCGCGATGCGTCGCAGCACCATCTGGCCGACCTCGACTTCCGGCGAGATGATGACGTCGATGGGCATGTGATCGCGGGAGAACAGATCCGCATAATGCGATTTGAGGTAGGACTGCGCCCGGATGCGGGCGATCTTGGTCGGCACGTTGAACAGCGAGTGCGCCACCTGGCAGGCGACCATGTTGATCTCGTCATGCAGCGTCACCGCAATGATCATGTCCGCCTGGTCGGCGCCCGCCTGCGCCAACACATCGGGATGGGCGCCGTGGCCGACATAGCTGCGCACATCCAGCGTGTCGCGGATTGCCTGCACCAGCGTCGGCGACGTGTCGATCACCGACACATCGTTGTCCTCGGCGGCCAGACGCTCGGCGATGCCGTATCCAACGCGTCCCGCACCGCAAATGATGACCTTCATCGCCGTCCCCTTGCCTGCTCTTTCAGCAGGTATCGAAATGCCGCGGCCGCGACCGCTTCGCGCTGCTTATACGCCAAGAGATTTCAATTTGCGATGCAGGGCTGACCGCTCCATGCCGACAAATTCGGCCGTTCTGGAAATATTGCCGCCGAACCGGTTGATCTGCGCGATCAGGTAATCGCGCTCGAACAGCTCGCGCGCTTCCCTGAGCGGCAGCGTCATGATGTGGTTCGAGCCCGCTGCCGATGTCTTGGGCAGCATGTCGGACACATCATCTGGCAGCATGTCCGCGGTGATCATCGTGTCCGGACCGTCCGAGCGCGCCAGGATCATCAGCCGTTCCATGTAGTTGCGGAGCTGTCTTATGTTGCCCGGCCAGGTGTGGGCCTGGATCACGGCCAGCGCATCATCCCCGATGCGGCGGTTTCTTATGCCGGCCTGCTCGGAGACCTGCCGCATGAAGGTATCGACCAGGAAAGGGATGTCCTCGCGCCGTTCGGATAGCGAAGGCACCTTGATCGGGACCACGGCCAGCCGGTGATAGAGATCCTCGCGGAATTCCCCCGCGGCGATCAGTTCCTCGAGATTGCGGGCGGTCGACGAGATGATCCGCACATCGACCTTGACGCGCTTGGTGCCGCCGACGCGCTCGAACTGCTGATCGACCAGCACCCGCAGGATCTTGTTCTGGGTGCCGCGCGGCATGTCGGCCACTTCATCGAGATAGAGAATGCCGCCATGGGCCTCCTCGAGCGCCCCGACCTTGCGTTCATGGCTGGCGGCACTTTCGGTGCCGAACAGCGCAACCTCCATGCGTTCGGGCGTGATCGCGGCGGCATTGAGCACGACAAAGGGTCCGCCGGACCGGGAGGATTTGCGATGTATCAGCCGCGCCACCAGCTCCTTGCCGGTGCCCGACGGCCCCAGAATCATCACCCGGCTGTTGGTCGGCGCGATCTTGTCGATGCTCTGCTTGAGCTGCGAGACCGCAATCGATGTGCCGATCAGTTCCACCGGATCGCCGGACCGCTTCTTGAGTTCGGTGACCTCGCGCTTGAGCTTCGAGGTTTCGATCGCCCGCGAGGCCACCAGCACCAGCCGGTCCGCCTTGAACGGCTTCTCGATGAAATCATAGGCGCCACGCTTGATCGCCGAGACCGCGGTCTCGATATTGCCATGCCCCGAGATCATCACCACCGGAAGATCGGGATATCTCGACTTGATCTCGTCGAGCAGGGCCAGGCCGTCGAGCCGGCTTCCCTGCAGCCAGATGTCGAGAAAGATCAGCCGCGGCACCCGGTCGGAAATCGCCGCCAGCGCCGAATCGCTGTCGGCCGCCATCCGGGTTTCATGGCCCTCGTCATCCAGAATGCCCGATACGATTTCGCGAATATCGGCCTCGTCATCAACGACCAGAATGTCAGACGCCATCTGCCGGTTCCTTTGCTTCTTCTTCATCTCCGGCGTGCGTGGACGCTGCCACCGGTAGGCGCACGGTGATCATCGCGCCCTTGCCTCCATCAACCTCCGCCGGCGCATCGCCCAACTGGATCGTGCCGCCGTGGTCATCTATGATCTTCTTGACGATGGCGAGACCAAGGCCCGTGCCCTTGTCGCGCATCGTCATGTAGGGTTCGAGCAGCCGGTGCCGGTTTTCACCGGGCAGGCCGCGGCCATTGTCGATGATATCGATGATGTATTCGCGGCCATCGGCGGAACGTTCTGCATGCACGATGATGGTCTTGCCCGTGCGTTCCTCGTCAGCCGCAACGGCGTCAATGGCTTCCGTCGCGTTCTTGATCAGGTTTCCAAAGGCCTGTCCCAGCATCCGCGGGTCAAATTCACCCTCGAGCGGCTCTTCGGGAATTTCTCTCTTGAATTCAATATCACTGCGGCTGACTTCGCGCAAAAAGACGGCGTCCTTGAGGATGTCGCGAAGGTCGGTCCGCGCCTTCGAGGGCTTCGGCATGCGGGCAAACGAGGAGAATTCATCGACCATCCGGCCGATGTCCTCGACCTGGCGGACAATCGTGTCGGTGCATTGATCGAACACCGCGCGGTCGTCATCGGGGATCTGCTTGCCGTAGCGCCGGCGGATGCGCTCGGCCGAAAGCTGGATCGGGGTGAGCGGATTCTTGATTTCGTGGGCGATGCGGCGGGCGACATCCGCCCAGGCGGTCGAGCGCTGGGCGATCACCAGGTCGGTGATGTCATCGAGCGTGACGACGAAGGACTCGAGCTGGTCGTGGGTTTCCTCCCGCGTGACCTTGACGTTGAGCGTGCGTTCCTTGCCGCCGCGGTTCAGGGTGATCTGGGCCCGCGCATCGGCGCGCGGCCGCATCGCCGCCTCGGCCATCACGGTCTCGAATTCCGGCGCTATCTCCGAGAACGGACGGCCGATCACGTCGGCGCCGCTGTGGCTGAGGATTTCCCGGGCCGAGCGGTTGGCGATGGTCACCGCGCCATGATGGTCCACGCCGACGACGCCGGCGGAAACCCCCAACAGCACGGCCTCGGTGAAGCGCCGGCGGTCGTCGATCTGGTCCTTGGCCGAGAGGATCTGGTCCCGCTGGGTGCGGATCTGTACGATCATGTTGTTGAAGGTCTGAGCCAGCGAGCCGACATCGCCATCCGACGCATGCACCGGCACGGCGACGTCGAGATTGCCGCTTGCCACATCGTCGGACGCGCCGATCAGCACCCGGATCGGCCGGACAAGGCGGTCGGCCACGGCAATCGCGGTCCAGATCGCCGAGAGCAGCACGACTAGGGCAAAGCCGAGATAGAGGATTCCGAAGGCCAGTTGCAGCGATGCCCGGCCCTGCTCCAGCGTCTGGTATTCCTCGGTGGCGTCCTCCATCAGCCGCATTGAGCGCATGACTTCGGGATCCACCACCCGAACCGTGTAGAGCAGCGTCCCGGAAATCTGCTGAAGCGGAATCAGCGCGCCGACAAGGTTGGTCACCCCGGGCGGGATCAGCGTCGGCTGGCCTTTGACCGCATCGTCGAGCGCCTGTTGCGGCACCGCCGGCAACGGCCGTTCGGTCTGGATGTCGGCCTGCAGGATGACGCTGCCGTCCTCGCGCACCAGAAACGCGCCCAGCAGCCCGCGTCCGATCGCCTGCCGTGTCATGAACTGCTCGAAGCCGATGCGGTCGAGCGTGTAGAGCGAACGCGCATTGTCGAGATCATTGGCCATCGACAGCGTCTGGCCCTGCAGAAAGCGTGCATTTTCCAGAACATAGGCTTGCGCCACGGAAAGCGACGAATTGACGATGGACTTGGTTCTGATCGAGAACCACCGGTCCAGGCCGACATCGAGCGTGATCGACGCAACGATGGCGATCAGAATCGCGGGAAGGATGGCGACGATGGAGAACAGCCCGACGATGCGAATGTGGAGCCGCGCCGCCGCCTTGCCGCGCCGCCGCGCCTTGAGCAGGGTGCGGATTTCCAGCAGCACCAGCGTGACCAGCCCGATCACGAAGATCAGGTTGATCACCACTGCCGCGAGCACCACCTGGTCGACCGGTTCGATCGGCGTCAGGCCGAGCAGGATCGAGAAGGAAATGAGCGCGCTTACAAAAGCAGTGACAACCAGGGCAATGCCTGGAAGCGTGAACAGGTTTCGCCGTTGCCGGGCTTCCTCTCCGGCATCCGCCGGTTCAGTCAAAGCCGGATCCGCTTCCGCCTGTCCCGGAGCCGTGTCGATCACCATATGAGTCTTGCTGCTCCAGTTTCGCCCGGATGGCTTCGTTGCGAACAAGCAACACAATGTGGCGAAAATGCAACTTTCACCCGAAGCCTGTCAAGCGCAGCGGCGCCGATTGGCTGGGTCAGGCAAGGCGTGGGGAACGGTAGACGGTGACCCCAAGCTCGCGGATTTTCTTGCGCAAGGTGTTGCGGTTGAGGCCCAGAAGGTCGGCGGCCTTGATCTGGTTGCCCCGAGTCGCCGTCAGCGCCGCGAGGATCAGCGGGTACTCCACCTCCTCGAGCACCCTCTGGTACAGTCCGGAGGGCGGCAGGTCATCGCCGAAGCCGGCGAAATAGCGCCGCATGTTTTCCTCCACCGACTGGGCGATGGTCGTCGGCCCGATCGACGAGGACCCCTGCGGCGACGCCGGTTCGGGTGATTCGATCCGGAGCTCGTTGTCGATGATCTCGCGGGTGATGACGTCCTGCGGATAAAGCGCCATCACCCGGCGCACCACATTCTCGAGTTCGCGCACATTGCCCGGCCAGGCATAGGCCTTGAGCAGGTCGAGCGCCTCGCCGTCAAAGCGCTTGGCGTCGAGCCCCTCGCCCACCGCCTGGCGCACGAAGTGGCGCACCAGATCTGGTACATCCTCTGCCCGGTCCCTGAGCGACGGCAGCCTGAGCGGCACCACGTTCAGCCGGTAGAACAGATCCTCGCGGAACAGGCCCTGGTTGATCAGGATCTTGAGATCCTTGTTGGTGGCGGCCACGATCCGGACATCGGTCTTGATCGGTGTGCGGCCGCCCACGGTGGTGTATTCGCCCTGCTGCAGAACCCTCAACAGCCGCGTCTGGGCGTCCATCGGCATGTCACCGATCTCGTCGAGAAACAGCGTCCCGCCCTCGGCCTGCTCGAAACGTCCGGTGGACTTGTTCTGCGCACCGGTGAACGCGCCCTTCTCATGTCCGAACAGTTCCGATTCGATCAGGTCGCGCGGAATCGCGGCCATGTTGATGGCGACGAACGGGCCGTTGCGGCGCTTGCCGTAGTCGTGCAGCGCGCGCGCCACCAGTTCCTTGCCGGTACCCGATTCGCCGGTGATCATCAGGGTCAGATCGGTCTGCATCAGCCGGGCGAGCACCCGGTAGATCTCCTGCATGGCGGTCGATCGCCCGACCAGCGGCATGCCTTCGCTCGCCTCCTCGGGCTGGGCTGCAAGCTTGCGCGGCTCCGAAAGGGCCCTGCCGATGATGTTGATCATCTCGGTGAGATCGAAGGGTTTGGGGAGATAGTCATAGGCGCCGCCCTCCGACGCCTTGATCGCGGTCATGAAGGTGTTCTGCGCACTCATCACCAGCACCGGCAGGTCGGGCCGCGCCCGGCGGATCCGGGGCAGCATGTCGAAGGCGTTCTCGTCGGGCATGATCACGTCGGTGATCACCAGGTCGCCGTCGCCGGCCGAAACCCAGCGCCACAGCGTGGCGGCATTCGAGGTGATGCGCACCTCATACCCGGCGCGGCTCAGCGCCTGGTTGAGAACCGTGCGGATCGCCGCGTCGTCATCTGCAACAAGTATGGTGGCTTTGCCCATCATGTCAGTCCTTTTGGCCGGATGCCTTGCTCGCGGAGATCTTGCCCTTGGCAGACGGCAACGGCTTGATTGGCCGGCCGTCGGGCGACACCGGCATCAGAATGCGGAAGGTGGTTTTGCGGCTCTGGCTGTCGCACTCGACGATCCCGCCATGGCCGCCGACGATCTTGGCAACCAGCGCGAGGCCCAGCCCCGTGCCATTGGTCTTGGTGGTGATGAAGGGATCGAAAAGGTGCTGGACCAGGTCGGCCGGCACCCCTGGCCCGTTGTCCTGCACGCAGAATTCGAGCGGCAGCGAGATTTTTTCGCGGGTTCCGGCCACCGAGAGCTTGATGCCCGGCCGGTAGGCGGTGGTCAGCACGATCTCGCCATTCGGGTCGTCGCCGATCGCCTCTGCCGCGTTCTTGACCAGGTTCAGGAACACCTGCACCAGCTGGTCGCGGTTGGCATAGACCGAGGGCAGCGACGGATCGTAGAGCTCGACGAACCGGATCCGGCGCGCAAATCCCGCCTTGGCCACGGCCTTGACGTGGTCGAGCACGGAATGGATGTTGACCGGAACGCGGTCCACCGGCCGCTCGTCGGAGAAGATCTCCATCCGGTCGACCAGCGAGACAATGCGGTCGGTCTCGTCGCGGATCAGCCGCGCCAGCGCCCGGTCGTCGTCGCCGACCGACATTTCGAGAAGCTGTGCCGCGCCGCGAATGCCCGACAGCGGGTTCTTGATCTCGTGCGCCAGCATCGAGGCCAGTCCCGTCACCGAACGGGCGGCGGCGCGATGGGTGAGCTGCCGGTCGATCTTGTCGGCCATCGAGCGTTCCTGGAACACCACCACGACATTGTCGGGCAATCCCGCAACCGGCGCCACGTAGAGATCGACCAGCTTGTCATTGCCCAGCCGCGGCGAGCTCAGGTCGACCCGGTACTCATTGACCGCGGCGCGGCGGTCGCGCACCTGCTCGATCAGTTGCAGAAGCGGGCTTCCGAAGGGAATGAAGGTATCGAGCTTGTGCCGGCCGAGATGAGCGGCGCTGGCGGCGAAAAACGATTCCGCTTCCCAATTGGCAAAGCACACGACGCCCTCGCCATCGACCATGATCACCGGATGCTGGATGGCGTTGAGCACCATGCCGGCGGTTTCCGCGGTCGCGGATGCGACGTCATCGGCGAGTTTCTCGGTCACGCGGCGCTCTCCATCATTGCGGCAGGCATCCCATCGCCGCTGAGCGCTTCGGCAAACATGCCGAGCACGTCCTCGGGATTGCGTGCGGTCATCATCGCAGATTTGAGCGCCGCCGGTGTCGCGGGCGCCAGCGTTTCGAGATACCAGCCGATATGCTTGCGGGCATGGCGCACGCCGACATCCTCGCCGTAATGTTCGATCATCATCCGGTAATGGGCGAGCGCCAACTCCGCGCGGGCCGCACCCGGCGCCGGCACGCCGTCAGCCCCCGCCAGCTCGCCGCAGATCCAGGGCTGGCCGCGCGAGGCGCGACCGACCATCACCGCATCGGCGCCCGAGCGCCGGAGGCACTCGGCAATCGCCGCGCGAGACACGATGTCGCCATTGGCGATCAGCGGCACGCTGATCGCGTCGCGAACCCGGGCAATGGCGTCCCAATTGGCCACGCCCTCATAGAATTGCATGCGGGTGCGGCCATGCACGGTGATCATCTGTATGCCCGCGGCCTCGGCCCGTGCCGCAATCAGCGGCGCGTTGTGCGTGTCGTGATCCCAACCCAGCCGCATCTTCAGCGTCACCGGCACCGACACCGCCTTGACCGTCGCCTCGATCAGGCCGAGCGCGTGATCGGGATCGCGCATCAGCGCCGAGCCGGAATAGCCGCCGGTCACCTTCTTGGCCGGGCAGCCCATGTTGATGTCGATCATGTGCGCGCCTTCGGCCTCCGCGATGCGCGCCGCCTCGCCCATCCACCAGGCTTCGCGCCCGGCGAGCTGAACCACATGCGGATCAATGCCGTCGCCGCGCAGCCGCACCTGCGATTCGCGCCGTTCCGTCACCAGTTCCCGGCTCGCCACCATCTCGGTGAAAACCAGTCCCGCGCCGTGTTTCCATGCCAATTGCCTGAACGGCAGGTCGGATATGCCCGACAATGGCGCCAGGAATACCCGGTTGCGCGCCGTGACGGGCCCGATCTGCAGGGGCTGGCTTAAGATGGTTTCGATATTTTGCATGTGTATCGTGCAACTTTCTCAGTTGCCCTTTTTTTAGCCAAGTCTGCTGGCCTTGCCAAGCTGTATTCGGTCCTGTGTCGAGAAAAATGCGAAAGAGCTTTTTTCCAGACCGCACAAGCTCTAAACACCAGCGGAGGTAAGGTCGCGGGATCTCGATGTAAATGAACACTGCACAAAAATTCGGCCTGGTGATTGTCGCAGCCGGTCGCGGCGAACGCGCCGGTTCGCCCGCCGACGGGCCAAAGCAGTATCGGCAGATCGGCGGCCGTCCGGTGATCGCCCACACGCTTGCGACATTTCTGGCTCACCCGTCCAGCGGCGAAATCGTTGTCGTCATCCATGCCGATGACGAGGCGCTCTTCGCAAGCGCCACCGCCGGGATTGCCGGCGCCGACCGTGTCCGAACGGTGCCGGGCGGCGCCAACCGGCAGGCCTCGGTCCGGGCCGGCCTCGAGGCTTTGGCCGGGAGCGCGCCACGCCATGTGCTGGTCCACGACGCGGTGCGCCCCTTCGTCACCCGCGAGATCATCGATGGCGTGCTCGCCGCACTTGATGCAGGCAGCATGGCCGCCCTGCCCGCCACACCGGTTACCGACACGCTCAAACGCGGCGACGTTCGGGGCGATGTTGCAGGCACTGTCCCGCGCGACGGTCTTTTCGCTGCTCAGACGCCGCAGGGGTTTGACTTCAAGGCCATATCCACCGCCCATGCGAAGGCCGCCGCTGGTTCGGACCGCTGTTTCACTGATGATTGCGCCATTGCCGAATGGGCCGGCTTGAGCGTTCGCCTGACGCCGGGCCACCCGTCGAATGTCAAGCTCACCACCGCCGAGGATATCGCCATGGCTAACGAGAGACTGTCGCCTGCGCCGCTCCCCGACGTGCGCACCGGCAACGGCTATGATGTCCACCGCCTGGTCCCGGGTGACCATGTCACGCTGTGCGGCGTCGAAATCCCGCATGATCAGCGGCTTGACGGGCATTCCGATGCGGATGTCGGCCTGCATGCGCTGACCGACGCACTGCTCGCCACCTGCGGCGCGGGCGATATCGGCGATCATTTCCCGCCCTCCGACCCGCAATGGCGCGGTGCCGCGTCGGAGATCTTCCTGGCTCACGCAGCAGGGGTCGTCCGCGACGCCGGCGGCGTGATCATGAACGCCGATGTGACCATCATAGCCGAAGCGCCGAAGATCGGTCCGCACCGGCAGGAGATGCGCGCGGCGCTGTCGCGGATTCTCGAAATCTCGATCGACCGCTGTTCGGTCAAGGCCACGACCAACGAGACCATAGGATTCGCCGGCCGTCGCGAAGGCATCGCGTCGATTGCCACAGCCACGGTGGTGTTTGGAGAGCGGACATGACCGAGGCCGACATGCTTGCCGAATTCCGGGCTGACAGTCGCCGGCTGGCGCAGGAAATCATCGACACCTTCCCTTCCATCGGTGCGATGCTGGCGACGGCGGAATCCTGCACAGGCGGGCTGATCGCCGGCGCCATCACCGACGTCGCCGGATCGTCGGCCGTGTTCGACCGCGGTTTCGTCACCTATTCCAACGAGGCCAAGCAGGACATGCTGGGCGTCAGGCCGGCCACGCTCGAAGGCTTCGGCGCGGTGTCGGCGCAGGTCGCCACCGAAATGGTGCTCGGCGCACGGCGCCGCTCGCGGGCGCAGTTTGCGGTTTCGGTCACCGGTGTCGCCGGCCCCGGCGGCGGGTCGGCGGAAAAGCCGGTCGGGCTGGTGTGGATGGGACTGTCCGGTCCGGATGATCTGACCAGCGCCGTGGAACTGCGCTGGGAGTCGTCCTGGAGCCGCGACCTGATCCGCGCGGCGACGGTGCGCGCGGCACTGGAGGCGCTGATCGGCCGGGCCACATCGCCCTGACGTGAAGCGGATCCCGACCTGTTCAGGCCACCGTGGCGTCGCCGTAGATGGCCTGGGCCCGCTTCTCGAAGGCTTCCGAGAACATCCGGAAGGCGCGATCGAACATCGAGCCCATCAGCATGCCCAGCATCCGGCTCTTGAACTCGTAGTCGATGAAGAACCGCACCTCGCAGCCGCCCTCGTCATGCGGTTCGAACGACCATTTGTTGTCGAGATACTTGAACGGGCCATCGAGATATTTGACGTCGATCCCGAGCTCATCCGGCTTGAGCAGCACCTGGCTGGTGAAGGTCTCGCGAATGGCCTTGTAGCCCACCGTCATGTCGGCAATCATCAGGGTCTTGGTGTCACGCTCCTTGCGCTCGCGAATGCTCAGCGCCTCGCACAGCGGCAGGAACTCGGGATAGCGCTCCACATCCGCGACCAGATCGAACATCTGGCGCGGCGAATGCGGAACATTGCGTGTGGTTTCGTATGTTGGCATGATTCCCAAACTGGACATTGTCGACAGTAAACTCAAGCCCGGGCCGGGCCGGCGGGCCACAATTCATCGATATAACGGCCTGCGCCAAGGCCTATGCGGAAAAACGTCCCGCCCCGTTTGTCAAATCGCCCGGCCGGGATGTCGCGTCCGCGCAAACCCATCAGACGTAAACACTTCGTTAGCTCCGGTCCGTGTACCCTGAGGTGAGAATTCTGCGGCTTTGTGAGGACTGAACCATGCAGCCGAAAAGATATGAACTGACCCAGCTCGGGGGTGGAAAGGAAAACAGGCGGGTCTACCCCCGCCGTGACGCCAATTGCCCCGTGATCGCCCATGTCCGCAGGCGCAATGCCGACGAGCACGTCGCCGTGCCGTGCTGGCTGGTCAATCTGAGCGAGGATGGCTGCCTCGTCACGTCGGACTATTTTCCAAGCAAGGTCGAGGATCTCTATATCATCATCCCCGGTCTCGGCTCCAAGGTGCATGGCAAGGCCAGATCGCAAGGCAACTACACGCTCAACGTCCAGTTCACCACGCTTCTGACCCCCGACGTCGTCGGTAAGATCGGCCGCATCACGGTCGTTCCGAAGACCTGACGGCGCCCGCCTGGCTCGCCGCAGTCACGCCAGCCAATCGTCGAGCCTGGCGGCGCGGACATCCTTCATCAGACTGAGGAACCCTGTGACCTGGTGACGCGCCGTCGCCTCGCCCTTGGCGGCCGTCGCCAGCGCCGCCTCGCCGACGGCGCCCGATGCATGAAGATCGCTGGCAATCCAGGCGAATGCGTGCGGACCGGTATGGCGCAGCAGGTCGAACTCCTTTTCCGCGCGGGTCACGGCCGAAACGAAGTTCTCCGCCTTGTCCATCGCCACGAGCTCTGGACGGAAATGCAGCATCAGTGACGTCTCGACATCGCCGCCGTGAATACCATAGGCCGTCTCCGTTGCGCTGAAAAGCCCGTCGGGCAGGCCAAACCGCATCCAGGATGTCTTCACCGCCAGCATCCTGGCCCGGACTCGCAGTTCGCGGGCGACAATGCCCATCACCTCTTCATTGCCGCCATGGGAATTGACCAGCACCACCTTGCGGATGCCCGCGCGGGCGATCGAATGACCAAGCTCGACCCAATGGTCGATCAGGATGGTGGCGGGAATGGTCAGGGTTCCGCCCGCATGCTGATGCTCGTTGGACTTGCCGACGCACTGGATCGGCAGGATGCGGATATCAAGATCGTCGGGTGCAGCGGCAATGACCGTGTCAAGCATCCCCTGCATGATGGAGCTGTCGGTGGAGACCGGCAGATGCGGCCCGTGCTGCTCGATCGCGGCCACTGGAAGCACCGCGATTGTCGTTTCCGGGTTGAGATCATCGAATTCGCGCGTGGTGAAATCACCCCACCAGATTTTTCGTGTCATCTTCATTCTCCCTGTACCGCAAACCTCACTCGGCAGCTGCGGCAATCACTTCAATCTCGACCTTGAAGGCTTCACGCGCGAAGCCCGAGACAATCATCAGCGTCGAGGCAGGGGCCGGATCGGAAAACAGCCGGTCGCGCACCTTCATGTAGCCGGGCAAATGTGCCCGGTCCGTGACATAGGCATTGATCCGGACGATGTCCGCCAGGCCCATGCCCGCAGCTTCCAGGATCGCCGAAACATTGGCAAAACACAGCTCGGTCTGCGCTTCGGCGGTTTCCGGAATGTGATCGTCGAGAGTGATCGACAATTGCCCCGAGCAAAGCACCAGCCGGTGTCCGGCCGGTACTTCCACCGCATGGCTGTAGCGGGCAAAGGGTGCCCGGATCGAGAGCGGAGTGTGGTGATTCATCTCGGCAGCCATGTATCAGCGGTCCATTCAATGACAGAACGTTTTCTTAGTCTATTCCATCCCGGCTTGGAATGCGTCAATCTGCTGTAACGACGTCGAGCGCAGATGAATTAGTGAGCAACATGCTCAAGCAAGACGCAGCCAGGCAAAGCACTTGGGCAGATCGGCACAGGCGATCTCGACCGGCTCGGCCTCGGACTTCATGGCATGGGGATTGCTAGGCACAAGGTGTGTACGACCTACGGGATTCGACAGGAAATTCCGCACAAATCAAAAGGGATGGTGATCATGACGCTTCTTCTTCGCTCCTCGGCTGCAACGGCGGTCATCCTGGCTTTTGGCGCGCAGGCGTCGGCCGCAGAGCAAGTCACTTTCGGCACCAACTGGCTGGCGCAGCCCGAGCATGGCGGTTTCTACCAGTCGGTCGCCGACGGCACTTACGCGGAGTGCGGCCTTGACGTCACCATCGCACAAGGCGGCCCGCAGGTGAACAACCGCGCATTGCTGCTCGCCGGCAAGATCGAGTTCCACATGGGCGGCAACATGCTCGAAGCCTTCTCCGCGGTGGAACAGGAAATCCCGGTGAAGGTCGTCGCGGCCTCCTTCCAGAAGGAGCCGCAGGTGCTCATGACCCATCCCGGCCAGGGCCTCGACACCTGGGAGGAACTGAAGAACGCCGAGGAGTTCATTCTCGGCGATGCCGGCTTCCAGAGCTACTACCAGTGGATGGTCACCGAGTTTGGCTTCGACGCCGGCAAGCGCGTCCCCTACACCTTCAACCCGGCGCCGTTCATCGCCAATCCGAAGTCCGCCCAGCAGGGCTACATCACGTCCGAGCCTTTCGCCGTCGAGCGCGAGGGCGGCTTCAAGCCCAACCTGTTCCTGGTGGCCGATTACGGCTTCGACACCTATTCGACCACGATCGAGGTGATGCAGGCGACGATCGACGCCAAGCCGGACGCGGTCAAGTGCTTCGTCGAGGGCTCGATCAAGGGCTGGTACAATTATCTCTATGGCGACAATGCCGCCGCCAATGCCCTGATTCAGAAAGACAATCCGGACATGACCGATGAACAGATCGCCTTCTCGATCGACAAGCTCAAGGAATACGGCATCGTCGACTCCGGCGACACCGAAACCATGGGCATCGGCGCCATGACGGACGCGCGCATGCAGAGCTTTTACGACAAGATGGTGGCCGCCGGCGTGGTCAAGGACGGCATCGACATCAAGGCGTCCTACACCCTCGATTACGTCAATGACGGCATCGGTCTCGACCTGAAGAAGTGACGGAACGGCCCGCCCGGCATCATGCGACCGGGCGGGCCTTTTCAATCGGCAAGCCTTCGATCTGGACACTGATGCCCTCCGCGACCCATCCCTTCCTCATCCTGCAATCCATCGGCAAGACGTTCGCATCCGGCGTCACCGCCCTCGACCGGGTCGATCTGACCGTCAATGAGGGGGACTTCATGAGCCTTTTGGGCCCGTCGGGCTGTGGCAAGTCGACCGCGCTCAGGATCATTGCCGGCCTGTCCCAGCCCACCTCCGGCATCGTCGACTGGCGTGGCGCGCCGCTTGAGCAGGACGATATAGGCTTCGTCTTCCAGGAGCCGACCCTGCTGCCCTGGGCCAGCGTCTATGACAATGTCTGGCTGCCCTTGCGGCTGCGCGGAGTCTCGCGCAAACAGGCCGAGCCGCAGGTCGCCGAAGTGCTCGAACGGGTGCACCTGACCGGCTTCGAGAATGCCGTGCCACGAGAGCTGTCGGGCGGCATGAAGATGCGCGTCTCCATTGCCCGTGGGCTTGTCACCAAGCCGCGCATCCTCTTGATGGACGAGCCTTTTGCTGCACTCGACGAGATCACGCGCTTCAAGCTCAACAATGATCTGCTGGAACTCTGGCAGGAGCGCCGCTTCACCGTCATCTTCGTCACCCATTCGGTGTTCGAGAGCGTGTTCCTGTCCAACCGCATCACCGTCATGGCGGCCCATCCCGGCCGGGTGTTCGAGGAACTCGACGTCGAGGCGCCCTACCCGCGCGATGCCGCCTTCAGGACCTCGGCGCACTATGCCGAACTCTGCCGCCACACCTCCGCTACCCTGTCGCGCGCCATGGGCATGGAGGCGACCGATGGCGTCCATTGAAACGACACCCGTGGTGATGGATGCCGAGGAAGCCCGGCGCGAGCGCAGTCGCCGTCTGGAGCGCACCGGGCGCTGGCTGCTGCCGCTGGTCATCATGGCCGTCGCGATCTGGTTCTGGGACCGGATCTGCGTCTGGAACGAGATCCCGCGCTACATCCTGCCGCGTCCCGGCGTGGTGCTGGCCACACTCATCGAGGACGCGGGCCTGTTGTTCTCCTCGCTCATGGTGACGCTCAGGATCACGCTGCTGTCGCTGGCGCTCGCCGTCTTCGGCGGCGTCGGGCTGTCGGTGCTGTTCACCCAGTCGCGCTGGATCGAGATGAGCCTGTTTCCCTTCGCGATCGTCTTGCAGGTCACGCCGATCGTGGCGATCTTCCCGCTGATCAACATCTATATCGACGACCAGACCACCAAGCTGCTGCTTTGCGCCTGGATCGTCGCCTTCTTCCCGATCCTGTCCAACACCACGCTGGGGCTGAATTCCGTCGACCGCAACCTGATCGACTATTTCAAGCTGAACGGCGCCACCCGCTGGCAGACGCTGTGGCATCTGCAGCTCCCTGCCGCCATGCCCTATTTCCTGGGCGGGCTGAAGATCGCCGGCGGTCTGGCGCTGATCGGCGCTGTCGTCGCCGAATTCGTCGCGGGCACCGCCGGCCAGTCCTCGGGCCTCGCCTCGCGCATCATCGAGGCCGGCTACCGGCTCAATGCGCCGCGGCTGTTTGCCGCCCTGATCCTGATTTCCCTGACCGGTATCGTGATCTTTCTTACATTGTCGTGGATTTCCCACCTCGTGCTGCACCGCTGGCACGAGAGCGCGCTCAAACGGGAGCAATAGGTGACCGAGCCGTCGATTATCCTGCCGAAAACCGGCGCCTACACGCTCGCCAATCTGCGCCTGCATCGCGCCCATGTCGCGGGGGGCGAAGGGTTTGTTTTCGACGCCGAGGGGTTTGCCCGGGCCCGGGTCGAGATCAGGGATGGCAGCATCACGGCCATTCGCAAGGCCGATGCGGGCTCCGCAATCCGCGACACGATCGACTGCCGCGGCGGCATCGCGTTCCCGGCCTTTGTCGATTGCCACACCCATATCGACAAGGGCCACATCTGGGCCCGCTCCCCCAACCCCGACGGCAGCTTCCCCGGCGCGCTCGGTGCCGTCGGCGCCGATCGCCGCGCCAACTGGTCGGCAGACGATGTCGCGCGACGGATGGAATTCTCGCTGGCCTGTGCTTATGCCCACGGCACCAAGGCGCTGCGCACCCATCTTGATTCCGTCGCGCCACAGGAGGATATTTCCTGGCCGGTGTTTTCGGAGATCCGGGAGCGCTGGAGAGGTCGTATCGAGCTCCAGGCCGCCTGCCTGTTCGGCATCGACGAGGCCCGCGATGAAGCCTGGTTCGACCGGCTGGCGCGCATTGTCGCTGATCACCGGGGCGTTCTCGGGGCAGTGACCTACATGGTGCCGGATCTCGATCAACTGCTCGATCGAATGTTCGCGAAAGCGATAGCTCTGGGGCTCGATCTCGATTTCCATGCCGACGAGACCGACGACGTAAACGCCGTCTCGCTCGACCGAATTGCAGATGCGGCGCTCCGCCATCGCTTCGAGGGCCGGATCCTGGTCGGCCATTGCTGCTCGCTCGCCCGCCAGCCCGACGATGCGGTGAAAGTCACCCTCGACAAGGTCGCCCGCGCCGGCCTTTCCGTCGTCTCGCTGCCGATGTGCAACATGTATCTCCAGGACCGCCGGGCCGACGCCACGACGCCGCGCTGGCGCGGCGTCACGCTGCTGCACGAGATGGCCGCGCGCGGGATCAATGTCGCGGTGGCTTCCGACAACACCCGCGATCCGTTCTACGCCTATGGCGATCTCGACATGCTCGAGGTCTACCGCGAGGCCACCCGTATCCTGCATTTCGACCATCCCGTCGGCCAATGGCCGGCCACCGTCGCCGCCAACCCGGCGCGCGCCATGGGGCTCGCTGACGCAGGCACACTCAAACCCGGCGCCGGAGCGGACCTCGTTCTGTTCCGCGGCCGCAGCCTGACCGAACTTCTCTCCCGCCCCGAAAGCCGCCGAACACTTATCCGTCAAGGTAAGCTCATTGACGCGACTGTCCCCGACTACCAGGACCTTGACGATCTGATGGAGCTTTAAGATGGACATGACCGCCCTGATTGCCGACCTCGACGGAATTCGCATCGAGCAGAACGACAAGATCGTCCTGCAGAAGAGCCGCGATTTCTACTGGTATTCCCCCGTTCTCAAGCGCCAGCTCGACCATGTCACCGGCGACATCGTGGTTTCACCCAAAACTGAAGACGAGCTGATCCGGGTGCTCAAGGCCTGCTACCGGCACAATGTTCCCGTCACCCCGCGCGGCACCGGCACCGGCAATTACGGCCAGGCGATGCCCTTGTCAGGCGGCGTGGTGCTGAGCCTCGCCGACATCAACGACATCCGCGAGATTGCCCCCGGCCGCGTTGTCTGCGGTCCCGGCGTCATCTGCTCCGACCTCGACAAGGCGGCGCGCGCGGCCTCGGGCCAGGAACTCCGGATGCACCCCTCCACCGCCCACACCGCCACAATCGGTGGCTTCATCGCCGGCGGCTCGGGCGGCATCGGCTCGATCAACTGGGGCGGCTTGCGCGATTTCGGCAACATCATCCGCCTCCGCGTCGTCACCATGGAGGAAGGGCCGCAGGTTCTCGAACTCACCGGCGCGGACCTGCACAAGGTCACCCACGCTTACGGCACCAACGGCATCATCACCGAAATCGAGATGCCGCTGACTACTGCCTATGACTGGGTCGACGCCATTGTCGGCTTCGACAGTTTCGATGCGGCGGCAAGCTACGCCAACGCGCTGGCGCGCCAGGACGGCATTCTCACCAAGTTGATCTCGGTGGTCGCAGCGCCCTGCCCCTTCGACTATTTCAAGCGCCACCAGAAATTCCTCACCGAAGGCGAGAGCGTGGTGCTGGTCATGGTGGCGCCGCAGAGCCACGACGCCTTCAGGGCCTTCACCGCGCGCCATTCCGGCCGCATCGCCTTCGACGCGACCACGGCGTCGACGGACGACCTCAAGGGCCTGCCGCCGGTGTTCGAGCTGTCCTGGAACCACACCACGCTGCGCGCGCTGCGCGTCGATCCGGCCTGGACCTATCTGCAGTCGCTCTATCCCTTCCCCAACCAGCTTGCGTTGGCCTCGAAGATGGACCGGATGTTTCCCGGCGAGCTGATCTCGCATCTCGAATTCGTCCGCTTCGACGGCGACATCACCTGTTTCGGCCTGCCGCTGATCCGCTTCACCAGCGAGGCGCGGCTTGACGAGATCATGGACCTGCACAATGCCAATGGCGTCCCGATCTTCAATCCGCACCGTTTCACGCTCGAAGAAGGCGGCATGAAGCAGACCGACGAGATCCAGCTCGAATTCAAGCGCCAGGCCGACCCGAAGGGGCTGCTCAATCCCGGCAAGATGATCGCCTGGGACGATCCGGACTATGATTTCAGCTCCGGAAAGACCTGGTTGTTCAAGGGCCTGAAACAGGCAAGCTGAGGCGGGTCCGGATGCGCATCCTTCTGGTCCATGCCCACCCGGTGGCATCGAGTTTCAATGCAAGCCTGTTTCGCATGACGGCTGAACGGCTCAAGGCGAACGGCCACGAGGTCGACGTCATCGATCTCTACCGGGACGGCTTCAACCCGGTCCTGAGCGAAGCGGAGCGGCTCAACTACCATGAGACCGCGATCAACCGGCAGCCGGTCGAGGATTATGTCGAGCGGCTGCTCGCGGCCCAGGCCCTGGTGCTGGTCTATCCTGTGTGGAACTACGGCTACCCGGCCATTCTCAAAGGCTGGTTCGACCGGGTGTTTCTTCCCGGCGTCTCCTTCGGCCTGGTCGACGGCAAGGTGCAGCCGACTCTCCACAATATCGAGAAGATCCTGGTCGTGACCTCCTATGGCGGTTCGCGCTTCCGCTCCTGGCTGATGGGCGACCCGCCGCGCAAGATCGCCAACCGAATGCTGCGCGCCACCATCAGGCCCGGTGCGAAGGTCACCTACCTTGCCCATTACGCGATGAACCTTTCCACCATTCAAACGCGTCAGGCCTTCATGTCGCGCGTGGAAAGAGCCCTGGATACATTCTGATGCGCATTCTGCTTGTCTATTGCCACCCGGTTCCCGAGAGCTTTTGCGCTGCCGTCCGCGACGCCGCCATTCGCGGTCTTGAAAAGGCCGGCCACGAGATCGACCTGCTCGATCTCTATGCCGAAGGCTTCGACCCGGTCATGCCCGCCGACGAACGCCGCCGCTACAACGAGATGAAGCTCGCCGATCACCCGTTTCCCGACCACGCACGGCGGCTCAAGGCGGCCGAAGGCCTGATCTTCGTTTATCCGACCTGGTGGTACGGCCTGCCGGCCATGCTCAAGGGCTGGCTCGACCGGGTCTGGACCGGGGACCTGACCTTCGAGATCCCCGACGGCCCCGGCCCGATCAGGCCCTTGATGACCCATATCCGCCTGCTCGGCGTCATCACCACCTGCGGCGCGCCGCGCTGGTGGTCCTATGCCATCGGTCACCCCGGCAAGCGCACCATCCTGCGCGGCATGCGCGCGCTCTGCGCCAAGACCTGCCGGCGGGTGTTCATGGCGCACTACATGATGGACAAGTCGACGCCGGAAACACGCCGCAAATATCTTGCCGCGGTTGAAAAACGGCTCTCCAAACTCTGAAGCCGGCTAAGCTTTGACTTTGTCGGGATGCGCGTTGATGAAAGCCGGGAGCCGGTCGCAGGCCGCCCGAATCTTCTGGATCCGCGCGAGCCCGGAAATGTCCGCGCCCCAGCGCTCGGCATTGTAGATCTGCGGGATCAGGCAGAGATCGGCAAGCCCCGGCGCGTCGCCATGGCAGAACTGGCCGGTCGACGGATGATCGAGCAGCGACTCGAAGGCCTCGAGGCCAGCGCCGATGAACCGCTGCATCCAGGCCACCCGCATCGCCTCATCGCCGCCGGCAAGCTCCAGCACATGCGCCACCACGCCCATGTTGCACACCGGATGGATGTCCATGGCGATCGCATGCGCCAGCGCCCGCACCCTCGCCCGGTCCGCCGCATCATCAGGCAGCAGGGCGACGCCGCGGGTCTCAATGATGTACTCGATCATCGCCAGCGACTGCGTCAGCATCAGCCCGTCGATTGCAAGCGCCGGCACCAGCCCTTGCGGATTGCGCGCGAGATGCTCCGCGCCCTTGTGCGCCTTGCCGAGCAGATCGACCACCACGGCCTCGTACGCGATGCCGGCCAGGTTGAGCGCAATGCGGACGCGGTAGCTCGCCGACGAGCGCCAGTAGTCGTAGAGAACCGGCATGTCCATGGACCGCCTCCTCAGGCCTTCTCGACCGTCTGCTCGATGGCGCCGAAGATCGAATGGCCGTCGGCGTCCTTCATGTCGATGCGCACGGTGTCGCCGAACCGCATGAATGGCGTCTTGGGTGCGCCCGAGGCGATGGTCTCGATCATGCGGATCTCGGCAATGCAGGAATAGCCCGCGCCGCCTTCGCTGACCGGCTTGCCGGGACCGCCGTCGGCGCCCTTGTTGGACACGGTTCCCGAGCCGATGATCGAGCCCGCACACAGCGCCCTTGTCCTGGCGGCGTGCTGGATCAGCCTGGGGAAATCGAACGTCATGTCGACGCCGGCATTGGCGCGACCGAAAGCCTCGCCGTTGAGGTCGACTTCCAGCGGTAGATGCAGCTTGCCGCCGTCCCAGGCCTCGCCCAGCATCTCCGGCGTCACCGCGACCGGCGAGAAGGCGGACGACGGCTTGGACTGGAAGAAGCCGAAGCCGTTGGCGAGTTCGCCCGGGATCAGTCCGCGCAGGCTCACATCATTGACCAGCATCACGAGCTTGATCGCCTCGCGGCAGGCATCTATGTCCGCGCCCATCGGCACGTCGCCGACGATCACCGCAACCTCGCCCTCGCAGTCGATGCCCCAGGCCTCGTCCGCCATGCGGATCGGGCCGCGGGGGCTCAGGAACGTGTCGGACCCGCCCTGGTACATCAGCGGCACGTCCCAGAAGCTTGCCGGCATCTCGGCCCCGCGCGCCTTGCGCACCAGTTCGACATGATTGACATAGGCCGACCCGTCAGCCCACTGGTAGGCCCGCGGCAGCGGCGACAAGGCATCGCGTTCGTGAAACCGTTCCGTGGGTTCCGCTCCCGTCTCCAGCATCTCGGCCACGTCCTTCAAACGCGGCGCCACGTGTTTCCAGTCGTCGAGTGCGGCCTGCAGCGTGCGCGCGATATGCGGCACGCCGGTTGCACGGGTCAGGTCACGCGAGACGACGACAAGACGGCCATCGCGGCTTCCGTCGCGGAGTGTGGCGAGTTTCATGCAATTTTCCTTTGGTGTTTGGAGCCAGGCAGCGGCAGGTCCAGCCCATCGCGACCGATGGTCAACTGTCCGTCCCAGCTCGTGCGGACCTGTTCGGTCCAGTGAATTTCTGTAATCTCAGGATCATCCGCCGGCACCAGATGATGCAGCACGAGGTGGCCCACGCCCGCATCGGTGGCAATTCGCCCGGCATCCGCCGCCATGGTGTGGCTTGCCAGCAGATGTGCCTTCAGCCGCGCGCCATTGCCGGTTCGCGCCACCAGCCGGTCGACGCCACCCGGATGCATGGCTTCGTGCACGAGAATATCGGCATTGCGGGCGAAATCGACCAGTGGCGGGAAACAGGCGGTGTCGGATGAAAACACGATGACCCTGCCCTGATGGCTGATTCGGAGCCCATAGCACTCGGTGACCGGCGGATGTTCGACCCGCAAGGCCTCGATCGTGAGCCCGCCTTCGTCCAGCACCATGCCCGCGCCAAACTCGGTGATCGTCACCATTTCGCGAATATCCGGTCGGCCTTCGTCGTCGATCCTGAGAGTGATGTCATAGTTGAGCGAGGCACAGAACCCGTCCCAGACGGCCTTGGTGCCCACCGGTCCGAACACCCGGACGGGGCGTTTCAGGCCGGCGGTCCAGGCCGTGTGCAGCAGCGGTCCAAGCTCAAGCACATGGTCGGAATGCAGGTGCGTGATCAGGATCAGGTCAAGCTCGGAGAGCGCCATGCCGGCCTCGACAAGTCCGCGCGAGACGCCCAGCCCGCAATCGATCACGATCCGGCGGCTGGCAATCTCCAGCAGCGACGATGTCGGCGAAGGTCCGCCCGGACGGATCGCCGGTCCGCCCTTCGATCCCAGAATGACCAGACGTTCGCTCACAGGCCCCCCCGCCCGGCATGCATGCGGGTCGTCAGTCTCGAAAATCGTGCAACAGGCATGCGTCTCTTCCTCGCAATGAGATTGACCCTTTTCCGATCTCGCGTCGAGGGGTTTTCGAAGCAGATCGGATCATGGCTGTGAGGCCCGGTCGCCATGGCCGTGGTTTGTCCCGGACTGCCGGCATCGGCCTTCGGTTTCATCCCCGAAAACTCTAGCGGCCAAAACGCAACATTTTGCGCCTTCGAGCCAAATCACCCGCGCCATCAAATCAGTTGTAAATGCAACCATCAACCCGCCGGACACACCGGACTGCGGGCGCGTCCACACTTATTTCAATGGCGAAAGCCGCGACGGGCAAGTTGTCTTGTAAGCGTCGCCCGTTCCACGTAGGCCTGTTGAGCAGTCCACACGCGCCCATGGGCCGGCGGACGCTGTCGCGGAGTGATTCCCGAGGCAAATTCTTGTCACAGAGGGAAAATCATGAACTTGAGCGCTCCGACCCAGATCGTCTTCCTGCTTTCGCTTGTCATCGCCATTGTCGGCGTTCTGGCAGGCCTCGCCATCATTCCGGGCCTGCCGGTCCCGGCATTCTGGATTGTCGTCATCGCCTATGTGGTGCTTGCCGCGGGAAATCTCTTGAAAAAGGTCTGACGTCCAATCGCCCGGCTCCGACCTGGCGGAAACGATCCAAGCATCCGGGTGGCCGCCTCTCGTGGCCATCCGGCCCGGCAGCTAGAGTTCGCAGATCATCCGGGTCGACGACCGAAATCCGAAAACATGCCGGAACAGTCCGGTTTCGCTGGTCTCCACTGCGACGAAGCCCTGCCGCATGTAGAGCGCCCGGGCGCGGGTATTGCTGTCGATCACGTCGAGCCGGACATTGCTCGAGCCCAGCGCGCGCGCCTTGCGCTTGATGGCGTCGAGCAGCAATGTGCCGATACCCTGCCCGCGCGCGGATTCGGATACAAAGATCCCGTCCATCAGCAGCGAGCCGGGTTCCACCGGCCGGTCGAGCGCCGACAGCACCACGCCGCGCCACAGCCCGCCGAACAGGCCGTAGGCCTCGCCCAATTGCCGCATTCCGCCGCCGACGAAGCCGCCATCGGCTGTCTTGAATCCGGCGATGCCGAGCAGTGCGCCCTGATCCGAGATCGCGCTGATGGCGTGCGAAGGATCGACGGCTGTGCGCAGGAACGTCAACGCCTGCGTCTCGGGTTTCATCACCGGCGCGAGCTTTTCCCTGAAGGCCTCCCAGAACAGTTCCGCAGCGGCTGCACGGTGCTCGGGGCGAAAGCCCTGCTGGACAAGTGGCGTGGGCAATGGCGTCATCGGGTCGCGGTACGGTCATGGGTTGGAATTGACTTCTGAATATGACGGCGGATCTCGAGATTGCAAGGTGAGCCGGCCAGCGGGCTGCTATGATGCAGTCACCGTTCCGGCCAATTTGCGCCGCACCGCAACAATTTCACGAAACCAAATGTAATGATTCATTTTTCAGCAACCATATCAGATCTATACCTCGGTCAGAGGCCAGCAGATTAACGACATGCCTTCGTGATCCGGCCCACCATGTCCATGACGGACCTCTCCCGCCCTTTTGTTCGGTTCGTATTCGGCCTCTGGCCAATACTCCTCATTTTGTAAGGATCAGTCGAATGCTCGGCTTTGAAAGCAGGTCTTTGTCTGCGAAGCTCCTCACCGTGGCTGGCGCCACTGTGACTGCTGTGCTTCTCATTTCCAACTATGGTCTCATCTCCCAGTCGCAAGGTCGCATCGAAGAACTTGTCTTTGACCAGGCGCGAATCGAAGCGAGGGCCATATCGGCCAACATTGCCGGCGAAATCGGCGGCCTTGCCTCCGCAACGAGCACCATGGCCGCCATACAGGGACTTGGCCACAGCACCGGCGACCTCGACCGCAAAGCCATGATGAACCTGCTCAATGCCACAATGCAGGCCCACGACATGGCCTTCGGGAGTTGGTTCGCCGAAGCCGGAAATGCACTTGACGGTCGCCAGTCGGACTTTGTCGACAACATGGAATTTGCCGGCAATGCGAAGGGCGAATTCAGTCCTTACTGGTCCCGGAAAAGCAATGGCGATATCCATTTTTCCACCTTCGATATCGATCCTGCCGCCGCCTGGTATGCACTCTCCGCGCAAAGTGGCAAGGGCGCCATCACCCCGCCATACGAGGCAGAGGAAGCGGAGGTCCCGACCACCCTGACCTCGATCACGTCTCCGGTCGTCTCCGACGGCAAGCTGATCGGCGTCACCGGCATCGATGTCTCGCTGGCTTCGCTGGCAGCCGAACTTTCGACGATGCGGCCCTTCGGCACCGGTCGGGTCATGCTGATTTCTCAGGACAGCAAATGGCTGGTTGGCCCGACGCCGGAAGCGATGATGACCGCGTTCGACGGAGAGGGTATGACCGAAGTTTCCGCGGCATTGCAGAGCAACGCGTCGGGCATTGTCCGCGACATTTCCGGAGAGGATGGCTCGGATTTTCATCGTGTTGTCTATCCCTTTGAAATACCTGGCGTGAATGCAAGCTGGGTGGTCATCGTGGATGTGCCTGAGACAGCCATATCCGGCCCCGTCATGCAGCAGACCATGGTCATGGTCATCGGCGGAATCATCGTGACTGCGGCGGTCCTGCTCGGCCTGCTGTTCTCGGTCAATCGTCTGGTCAAGCGTCCGCTGGACGAGCTTGTCGCCGATGTGAACACGCTCAGTGAAGGCAATTTCAGCAACCCGATCAGCGGCCAGGAACGTTTGGATGAAACCGGCGCGGTCGCCCGCGCACTCGAGGGCTTCCGTCATCGTCTCGCCGAAACCGACGCGCTTGAAACCGAAGCAGCCCGGCAACGCGACAGTGCCGAGCGCGAGCGGTCCAGCACCGAAGCCGAGCGCAGAAACGCGGCCGAACTTCAGAAGCGGATCGTCACGCGCCTCGGTACCGGGCTGTCGCGTCTTTCGGCCGGTGACATGTCGCACCGGATCACCGAGGAGTTCCCGGGCGAATACGCCCAGCTCCGCGATGACTTCAACTCTGCCATGCAGAGCCTGGAGCGGACCATCCAGACTATCAACGTTTCGGTGTCCAACATCACCTCGGGCACCGGCGAAATGAGCACTGCAGCCAACGATCTGTCGGCGCGCACCGAGAAGCAGGCGGCCAGCCTGGAAGAGACCGCCGCGGCGCTCGATCAACTGACTTCACAAGTCAATGCCAGCGCCGAAAACGCGAAACTGGCCGCCCAGACCGTGGAAGACACCAACCAGAGCACGACCCGGTCCGGCGATGTCGTCGAGAAGGCCATTCAGGCGATGAACGGCATTGAGCATTCATCCCGCGAAGTCAGCCGCATCATCGGCGTGATCGACGAAATCGCCTTCCAGACCAATCTGCTGGCGCTCAATGCAGGCGTCGAGGCCGCCAGGGCTGGGGAAGCCGGTCGCGGCTTCGCCGTGGTCGCGCAGGAAGTCAGGGAACTTGCCCAGCGTTCCGCCGCCGCCGCCAAGGAAATAGCAACCCTGATCACCACCTCTGCCGGCCAGGTCGACCAGGGTGTCAACTTCGTTGCCCAGACCGGCGAGGCACTGAAAGGCATCTCCTCACAGGTCGTCCAGATCAACAATCTGATCCGTGAGATTTCGCAGTCGGCGTCCGAACAGGCGATCGGCATCAAGGAGATCAACGCCGCGATCAATCAGATGGACCAGGTCACCCAGCAGAATGCCGCCATGGTCGAGGAAACCACCGCCGCCAGCATGACGCTCAACACCGAGGCCCAGAACCTTGGCGGCATCGTTGCCAACTTCCAGGTCTCCGGCAGCGCTTCCGCATCGGATCTCTCCGCCATGGCGGCGAAGATGCGCAGCCGGTCCGAACGCCCGGCAACGCAGGAGCCGAGAGCCCGCAGCACCGGCAACACTGCATTGGCGCAATCCGAATGGGCCGAGTTCTGATCGTTTCTGCGCCGACGACCGAAGGGAATGGAAAGGGGCCGCACAAGGCCCCTTTCTTTCGTTCGGGCCTCACGAACGCCGAATGTTCAGCCTGCTTACTTCAGCGTCTCGATCATGGCCGAAAAATCCCGTCCCTTGCCCTCGCCCGCCACAAACTCGGCATAGAGCTCGGTGGCGCGCGCGCCCATCGGTGTCTGCGCCTTGACGCTTCCCGCCGCCTGCTGCGACAGCTTCAGGTCCTTGAGCATCAACTCGGCGGCAAAGCCGGGCTTGTAGCCATTGTCGGCCGGGCTTTGCGGGCCGACGCCGGGCACCGGGCAATAGGTGTTGACCGACCAGCACGAGCCCGACGAGGTCGAGACCACGTCAAACAGACGCTCGGCCGAAAGCCCGAGCTTTTCCGCCAGCGCAAAGGCCTCGCAGGTGCCGATCATCGAGATGCCGAGCAGCATGTTGTTGCAGATCTTGGCCGACTGCCCGGCGCCTGCTTCGCCGCAATGCACCGCCTTCCTGCCCATGATCTCGAACAGCGGGGCGGCGCGCGAAAACGCCTCGTCGCTGCCGCCCGCCATGAAGGTGAGCGTGCCCGCCTCCGCCCCGCCGACGCCGCCCGACACCGGCGCGTCGACCGAGAGCAGGCCGTTCGCTTGCGCCATCTTGTGGGCGGCGCGGGCGCTGTCGACATCGACCGTCGAGCAATCGATGAACACCGCGCCCTTCATCCCCGCCGGCGTGATCTGGGCGTAGACCGCACGCAGGATCTCGCCATTGGGCAGCATGGTGATCACCGCGTCCTGGCCGCGCGCGGCGTCCGCTGCCGATGCTGCAACGGCCGCACCTTCGATGAGGATGCCCGCCACATCGAAACCGGTGAGCTCGTGCCCGGCCTTGATGAGATTGACGGCCATCGGCGCGCCCATGTTGCCCAGTCCGATAAATCCGATCTTCATCTGAAGTCCTCCCAATCATTCCTTCGAAAACGACGTCCGATGCCGTGTCACACCGGGATATCGCTGCCCGGCGGCTCTGCCAGCATCGCCTCGACCTCGGCCGCCGTCACATCTTCGACACTCGCGTGACGCCAGCGTGGAGTGCGGTCCTTGTCGATGATCGCAGCGCGGATCCCCTCGATGAAATCACCCTCCGACGCACTGCGCGAGGTGAATCGATATTCCTGCTGAAGCGCGGTCCTGATGTCGCCGCTTGCCCGCGCGCGGCGGACCAGCTCGATGGTGCAGGCTGTCGACAGCGGCGAGCCGGCACGAATGGCCTTGGCGGTTGCCGCACCCCACTCATCGTCAGGCAGCGCGCCGAGCATGTCCGTAAGCGTCGCCTTTCCAAACGGCGCGTCCACCGCCCCCCGAAGCGCCATCAGCGGCCCATCCTCGGGATCGCGCGCCAGCGACGAGACCGCGGACCAGTCACCGGTCTCGATCAGCGTTTCGGTCAGCCCGGCCCACTCGGCCTCGGGAATGAAATAATCCGCGAAACCCGCGAGGATCGCGTCCGAGGCGTTCATTCGTGTGCCGGTGACGCCGAGATATTCCCCCAGATGCCCCGGCGCGCGCGCCAAGAGCAGCGATCCGCCGACATCGGGCACCAGGCCCACGGCGCATTCGGGCATGGCGATCTTCGAGCTTTCGCCCACCACCCGGTGCGAGCCGTGCAGCGACACGCCGACGCCGCCGCCCATGACAAAGCCCTGGCACAGCGCCACATATGGCTTCGGGTAGCTCGCGATCTTGGCGTTGAGGCGGTATTCATCGCGCCAGAATGTTCTGCCCGCCTCGAAATCGCCCTTCGACGCTGTCTCATGCATATGCTGCAGGTCGCCGCCGGCGGAGAACGCCTTGTGGCCCTCGGCATCGATCAGCACGCAGGCAACACGGTCATCCTCGCGCCAGCCGTCAAGCGCCGCCTCGATTTTGAGCACCATCTCGTGGGTCACGGCATTGAGCGCCTCGGGACGTTGCAGCGTGATCTGGCCGATGCGACCGATCTTGCGGATGCGGATGCTCATGCCGCCCTCTCCGCGAGAAGTGCGCGCGAAATGATCACCCGCATGATCTCGTTGGTGCCCTCCAGGATCTGGTGCACCCTGAGATCGCGGACGATCTTCTCGATGCCGTAATCGGCGAGATAACCATAGCCGCCATGCAGCTGTAGCGCGTCATTGGCGACCTTGAAGGCGGTGTCGGTAACGAGCCGCTTGGCCATGGCGCAATATTTGGTGGCGTCGGGTGCTTTGCGATCAAGCTTGCTCGCCGCCTGCCTGAGAAAGATCCGCGCCGCCTGCATGTCGGTTTCCATGTCGGCCAGCCGGAACTGCAACGCCTGGAACTGGTCGATGGTTTTGCCGAAGGCCTGGCGCTCGCCCATGTAGACAAGCGTCTTGTCGAGCGCAGACTGCGCGCCGCCAAGCGCCGAGGCCGCGATGTTGAGCCGGCCGCCGTCGAGCCCGCTCATGGCGTAGCGGAAGCCGGCGCCCTCCTCGCCCAGCAGGTTTTCGGCCGGAATGACGCAGTCATCGAACTGCACTTCCGAGGTCGGCTGCGAACGCCAGCCCATCTTCTCTTCCGGCGCGCCGAATGTAAGCCCCGGCGTACCATTTTCGACCAGGACAGCGGAAATTCCCTTTGGCCCGTCCACGCCGGTGCGGGTCATTACCAGGTAGAGATCGGAGAACCCGCCGCCGGAGATGAAGGCCTTGGTGCCATTGAGCTTGTAGCCGTCATTGGTGCGCTCGGCGCGGGTCCGGAGCGCCGAGGCGTCCGATCCCGATCCGGGCTCGGTCAGGCAATAGGAGGCGATCGTCTTCATGGTGACAAGATCGGGGAGCAACCGCGCCTTCATATCGTCCGAGCCATAGGACGAGATCATCCAGGTGCACATGTTGTGGATCGACAGGAACGAGGCCACCGACGGACAGGCCATCGACAGCGCCTCGAACACCAGCGTCGCATCGAGCCGCGTCAGGCCGGAGCCGCCATCCTCTTCCGGAACATAGATCGCCGCCAGCCCCAGCGCAGCCGCGGCCTCCAGCACATCGCGCGGGATGCCGCCGTCCTTTTCCCATCGCGCCGCGAACGGCGCGATCTGTTCGGCGCCGAACTCCCGCGCCATGTTGAAGATCGCCTGTTGCTCCTCGTTCAGTTCGAAATCCATCGCCCACCCTCTCCTCGCGCCAGGAATGACCGATAGCTATCGATCATTCCCCGGATCCGATTGCAATCATCCCATGGTCGGGATGGAGAACTCGGCGCCTTCCTTGATACCCGAAGGCCAGCGCGCGGTCACGGTCTTGGTGCGGGTGTAGAAGCGGAAGGCGTCGGGCCCGTGCTGGTTCAAATCGCCGAAGCCGGATTTCTTCCAGCCGCCAAACGTGTGGTAGGCGAGCGGCACCGGGATCGGCACGTTGACGCCGACCATGCCGATATTGATGCGGCTGACGAAATCGCGCGCGGTGTCGCCGTCGCGGGTGTAGATCGCGGTGCCGTTGCCGTATTCATGCTCCATCGGATAGCGAAGCGCCTCGGCGTAGTTCGGCGCGCGGACGACGGACAACACCGGCCCGAAGATCTCCTGGGTGTAGATGTCCATGTCGCGGGTGACATTGTCGAACAGGCAGCCGCCGACGAAATAGCCGTTCTCGTAGCCCTGCATCGAGAAATCGCGGCCATCGACGACGAGCTTGGCGCCCTGCTCCACACCCGAATTGACCAGGCCCAGCACCCGGTCGCGGGCCTGGCTCGTCACCAGCGGGCCGAAATCGACATCATTGCCCGCGGTATAGGGTCCGATCTTCAGCGCCTCGACGCGCGGCGCCAGCTTTTCGATCAGAAGGTCGGCGGTCTTTTCGCCCACCGGCACCGCCACCGAAATCGCCATGCAGCGTTCGCCGGCAGCGCCATAACCGGCCCCGATCAGCGCGTCGACGGCCTGGTCCATGTCGGCATCGGGCATGATGATCATGTGGTTCTTGGCGCCGCCGAAGCACTGGACCCGCTTGCCGTTGGCGCAGCCGCGGGCATAGATGTATTCGGCGATCGGGGTCGAGCCGACAAAGCCGATGGCCATGATTTCGGGATGGTCGAGGATCGCGTCGACCGCTCCCTTGTCGCCATTGACGACATTGAGAATGCCATCCGGCGCACCCGCTTCGCTCATCAGTTCGGCCAGCATCAGCGGCACAGACGGGTCACGCTCGGATGGCTTGAGGATGAAGGCGTTGCCTGCTGCAATCGCCGGGCAGAATTTCCACATCGGGATCATCGCCGGGAAATTGAACGGCGTGATGCCCGCGACCACGCCCAGCGGCTGGCGCAGCGAATACATGTCGATGCCGGGGCCTGCGCCCTCGGTGAATTCGCCCTTCAGCAGATGCGGCGCACCGAAGCAGAATTCGGCCACTTCCAGCCCGCGGATGATGTCGCCCTTGGCGTCGGGAATGGTCTTGCCATGTTCGCGCGACAGCGCTTCGGCGAGCTTGTCCATGTCGCGATGCAGAAGCTCGACGAACTTCATCAGCACCCGCGCCCGCTTCTGCGGATTGGTGGCGGCCCAGCCGATTTGCGCCTTGGCCGCAACGGCCACGGCTTCAGCCAGTTCCTCGTTGGACGCCAGCGGCACTTTCGCCTGCACTTCGCCCGTCGCCGGGTTCATCACGTCGGCAAAGCGGCCCGATGTGCCCTTGACGTGCTTGCCGCCGATGAAATGAGTGAGTTCCTGCATGGTGATGTCTCCCGGGAGTGATTATGTGATCCGCACTGTGCACTGCCCGGTCTTGATGTTCAACACGCCCGAACGTGCAACCGTTGTGCAAAAATCAATGCCCCGTCACGCCGCCGACAGGCCGCCATCGATCTGCAGCGTCTGCCCGGTGACGAAACTCGATGCAGGATCGGCGAGGAAAATGAGCCCCGCCATCACCTCGTCGACTTCCGCGAGCCGTCGCATGGGGATGGCCTGCACCAGGGATGCTTCGGCCGCATCGCGGTCCTTGCCCGCCTTGTCGAGAAAGTCTTCGGCCATCGGCGTCCGGGCGAATGACGGGCAGAGCGCGTTGACCCGCACGCCGCGGCGGGCATATTCGAGTGCCGCGGATTTCGTCAGACCCACCACGCCGTGCTTGGCAGCCGAGTACACCGACAGCATCGGCGCGCCGACGACGCCGGCAACAGACGCCACATTGACGATCGCGCCGGTTTCTCCGGTGTCGCGAAACCGTTGTTCGAACGCGGGCAATTGCGCCCGCATGGCATAGAACACGCCCATCAGGTCGACATTGATGATCCGCCGCGCCACGTCGACCGGCGTCATGGGCAGAGGCGCCATGTCATGGACGATGCCGGCATTGTTGACCGCCACGTCGAGCCGCCCGAAATCCGCCATCGCCGCCTCGACCAGGCGTTCGGAAAGCGCCGGGTCGCTGATATCTCCGGCGATTGTTCTGATCTTGCCGCCAAGCTCGTCCGCCAGCGCCTCAAGCGGCTCCACATGAAGATCGTTCAGCACCAGGCTGGCGCCGGCGCCTGAGAAATAACGTGCCGCGGCCCGGCCGAAGCCGCCGGTCGCGCCGGTGAGGATCACCACGCGGCCTGCAAAATCAGCCATGGCTCAGCCCTTCCCCGCCATCACGTCATTGGCCATCGAAGCCAGCAGCGGCACCGCCTTGCCGATCTCGCGGGCGCCTTCCGGATTGGAGGCATTGCCGTCGAGCGAGCGCTTGTAGACGCCCTGCAGAATGGCCGCGAGCCGGAAGAAGGAGAACGCCAGGCAGAAGGACCAGTTGGAGACATCGATGCCGCTGCGCTCCTGATAGCGCGCCACATAGTCCTCCTCGCTCGGAATCCCCAGTCCCGCCCGGTCAAGTCCGCCCAGGCCCCGGAAGCCGCTCTGGTGCGGCAGCCGCCACTGCATGCACTGGTAGGACAGGTCAGCCAGCGGATGGCCGAGCGTCGACAGTTCCCAGTCGATCAGCGCCAGCACCTTCTCGCCATGGGCCGAGAAGATCATGTTGTCGAGCCGGAAATCGCCATGCACGACCCGGACCAGGCCGTCATCGTCGGGCAGGTTGTCCCACAGCCAGTCCATCAGCCGGTCCATGTCGGGAAGGTCCTCGGTCTTGCTCGCCAGATACTGCTCGCTCCAGCGCCTTATCTGCCGGGCGAAATAATTGCCTGTCCGCCCGAAATCGGCGAGGCCTGCTGCCTCCGGATCGACGCTGTGCAGCCGGGCCAGTACGTCGTTCATGCCGTCATAGACGGCGGAACGCTCGTCCGTGTTCATCCCCGGCAAGGCCGGATCCCAGAAGATGCGGCCCTCGACCATTTCCATGACGAAATACATTCGGCCGATCGCGCTGTGCTCGTCCGACAGGGCGAAGACCCTGGGCACCGGCACGTTGTTGTCGTGCAGCGCCTTCATCACCCGGAATTCGCGGTCGACCTGGTGGGCGGATTTGAGCAGCGTCCCCGCCGGCTTGGCCCGGAGCACATAGCGGCCGCTGTCGGCCTCCACCCGATAGGTCGGGTTGGACTGGCCGGTGTTGAATTTCTCGATGGCGTGAAGGCCGGAGAATCCCGGAACGAGTTCATGCAGCTCGTCGGCAAGGGCTTCCATGTCAAAAGGTTCGCTGTCCATCTCATGCATCCTTGAACAGGCGGACATCGTGTTGCACCGAAAGCCCGCCATCAATGGGAAGAATGGCCCCGGTGATGTAGGACCCTGCGCGGCTGCAGAGATAGATCGTCGCCCCCGCCACATCGTCGGGTCCGCCGATGCGGCCAAGCGGCACGCCTGCCGAGACCTTCTCGACCTGCTCGTCGCGCGCCGTCGCAAACGCGGTCATCCGGCTCTGGAACGGACCGGGGGCGAAGGCGTTGACGGTGATTCGCCGCGCTGAGAGTTCCTCGGCCAGGATCCGGGTCAGGTGATGCACCGCGGCCTTCGAGGCCGAATAGGAATAGGCGCCATCGGCCACGGGCTGCGTGCCCATCACCGAACCCAGATTGATGATCCGCGCCGGATCGTCGTCGCTGGCGGCACTGACCAGCAAGGGCGTCAGCTCGCGCGTCAGCGTGAACAAGCCGGCAACATTGACCGACATAACCTTGGCCCAGGCCGCATGTGGGAACTGGGCATAATCCGCGCCCCAGGACACGCCGGCATTGTTGACCAGGATATGCAGCCTGTCGGTGCGCGACCGGACGGTGTCCGCCAGCGCCATGACGCCCTCTTCCGTGCCGACATCGCCGGCAAATCCCTCCGCCGAGCCTTCGCCGCCCAGAGTATTGATCTCTTCGGCCGTCCTGATGCAATCCTCGCCCTTGCGCGAGGCGATCATCACCCTGGCGCCGGCGAGCGCCAGCCCGGTCGCGATCATCCGGCCGATGCCGGTGGCGCCGCCGGTGACCAGCGCGATCTTGCCTTGCACCGAAAACAGGGCCTCTGTGTAACTCATTCCTGCTGCCTCCCGATTTCATCTCCAGCCGGACAGCGGTCGCCATGACGGTCGCCCTATCCGGTCGAATTGGTTTGCGGGCGATTGCCGCCCGAAGCCAAGGAGACTAGCATGGCGCAGAATTGACGTGTGCGTAAAGGGAAGATTCGGCAAAGGCCCAATCACGCGGCGCACGCTACCGCTGGGAGGACGCATTGACCGAAACCGGATCCATGGACCTGGGCATCACCGCCCATCTGAAGCCGATTCTGGAAGCCGTGCGCGACATGGTACGCAACGAGATCATGCCGCTCGATGAGGAATTCCTATCGCTGGTCGGCTCGCAAGGCGATCGCTGGAGCTACACCGCCCGCCAGACCGAAATCCTCGAAGGGCTGAAAGCCAAGGCCAAGGCGCGGGGCCTATGGAACCTGTGGCGCACCCAGGCCGAGGGCGGCCTGACCACAGTCGAATATGCCTATCTGGCCGAGGAAATGGGCAAGGCGCATCTGGGCGCCGAAACCTTCAACTGCTCTGCGCCCGACACCGGCAACATGGAGGTGCTCGACCGCTACAGCACGCCTGAGCACAAAAAACGCTGGCTTGAGCCGCTCCTGAACGGCGAGATCCGCTCCGCCTACCTCATGACCGAACCCGACGTCGCCTCCTCGGACGCCACCAACATCTCGATGGCCTGCGTCCGCGACGGAGATGACTATGTTCTCAACGGCGAGAAATGGTGGGCCTCTGGCGCCGGCGACCCGCGCTGCAAGATCTACATCGTCATGGTCCGGACCGGCGGCGACGATACGCCCAGGCATGCGCGGCACTCGATGATTCTCGTGCCGGCGGACACCGCCGGGATCGACAAGCTGCGACCCATGCAGGTCTATGGCCAGGACGACGCGCCGCACGGGCATTTCCATCTCCGCTTCACCGATGTCCGCGTGCCGGCCAGCAATCTGCTGGTCGGCGAAGGCAAGGGCTTCGAGATCGCGCAGGGCCGGCTCGGACCGGGCCGCATCCACCATTGCATGCGCGCCATCGGCCAGGCCGAAATGGCGCTCGAACTGATGTGCAAGCGGTCTCTCGAGCGCGAGGCCTTCGGCAAGAAGCTGGCACAACTGGGCGCCAATTACGACATCATCGCCGAAAGCCGCATGGAGATCGAGATGGCCCGGCTCTTGTGCCTCAAGGCTGCGTGGATGATGGATCAGGGCAATGCCGTCGCCGCTGCCCCCTGGATCAGCCAGATCAAGGTGGTGGCGCCGCGGGTGGCGTTGAAGGTGACCGACGAGGCGGCGCAGATGTTCGGCGGCCAGGGCATCTCGCAGGATACGCCGCTCGCAAGGATGTGGACGCATCTGCGTACGCTGCGCCTCGCCGACGGCCCCGACGCCGTGCACCGCCGCCAGGTGGCGCGCACCGAGCTCAAGCGGTACACCCAGGAAAAGGTCTGATTTTTCATGAAAGCCATTGTCTGCCCCGAATATGGTCCGGTCTCGGGTCTCGAGTATCGCGATGTGGCCGACCCGACACCCGGACCCGACGAGGTGGTGATCAACGCACGGGCTATCGGGGTGAACTTTCCCGACGGGTTGCTGGTCCAGGGGCTTTACCAGATGAAGCCCGAGACACCCTTCGTGCCGGGCATGGAGGCGGCGGGCGTGGTCATGGCGGTGGGCAGCAACGTCACCCATGTCAAGCCGGGGTACCGCGCCGTGGCGCTGGTCGACATCGGCGGCTATGCCGAGAAGGTGCTGGCGCCGGCCGCCAAGGTCTTCGTCCTGCCCGAGACCATGAGTTACGAGGACGCCTGCGCGCTGATGTGCGCCTGGGGCACAGCCCATCATGCGTTGAGACAACGCGCCCGACTCAAGTCCGGCGAGACGCTGATGGTGCTGGGCGGCGCCGGATCGACCGGGATGGCGGCGATCGGCATCGGCAAGGCGATTGGCGCCCATGTGATAGCGGTAGCCTCGACGCCTGAGAAGCAGGAGGCCTGCCTGGAAGCCGGCGCCGATGTCGCCCTGCCCTATGACGGTCTGCGCGAGACGCTCAAGCAGACCCACGGCCGAGGCGTCGATGTTGTCTTCGATCCCGTCGGCGGGCCGGCCTTCGATACAGCCGCCCGCGCCATGGCGCGCAACGGCAGGCTGCTGGTGGTGGGCTTTGCCTCGGGCGAGATCCCGAAGCTTCCGGTCAACCTTGCGCTGCTCAAGGAGTTTTCGCTGGTCGGCGTGTTCTGGGGCGCGTTCACCGCCAAGGAGCCCGACGACTACGCCGCCAACAACCGCGAGCTGTTCGACTGGCATTCCCAGGGCCTGATTTTTCCCCGTATCGACGAACGCCGTCCGCTCTCCCAGGCGGCAATGGCGCTGCAGCGCATTCTCGACCGTGGCGCCATCGGCAAGACAATTCTCTTTCCGGAAGGATAGGCCATGACCCTGCCCCGTACCATGAATGCCCTGATCCTCAAGCAGGACGGCTTTGCTTCCAGCCGCGACGGGGCTGCGATCGATACGCTCGAGCCCTATCTGGAATATGGTCCCCTGCCGGTGCCGCAAGCCCGATCGGGCCAGGTGCTGGTCCGGGTGCGGATGGCCTCGGTCAATCCGTCCGATCTCTATTTCATCAAGGGCGAATACGGCCAGCCCCCGGTCAAGGGCCAGCCTGCGGGATTCGAGGGCGTCGGCGACGTTGTCGATGGCCAGGGGCTCTATGCCCGCTGGCTCAAGGGCAAGCGGGTGGCCTTCGTCGGCGGCGTCCGCGGCTCGGGCGCCTGGGCCGAGTATATCGTCGTGCCGGCTGCGATGTGCGTGGTGGTCAAGAGCGCCATGCGCGACGAGGACGCGGCGGGCCATGTGGTCAATCCGGTGACCGCCTGGGCGATGTTCGACATCGTCAAGCAATCTGGCGCGAAGAGTTTTGTCTTCACCGCCGCCTTCTCGCAATTGGGCAAGCTGATGGCCGGGCTTGCCCGCGACAATGGCCATGCGATGATCGCCGTGATCCGCAAGGAGAGCCAGGCCAGGCATCTCAGGGAACTTGGCGCCAAGCATGTGCTGATCCAGTCCGATCCGGACTTCGCCTCCAGGCTTGCGGCGCTCTGCAAGGACGAGAAGCCGCGGATCCTGCTCGATGCGGTGGCGGGGCAGCACTCGGCCGACATCTTCATGGCCATGCCCAATCGCGCCCGCTGGATCATCTATGGCAGGCTTGCCACCGATGCGCCGACGATCAGCGAGCCGGGCCAGTTCATCTTCATGGACAAGAAGATCGAAGGCTTCTGGCTCAGTCAATGGTTCAGGCAGGCTTCGATCCTCGAGAAGATGCGGACGCTGCGCGCGGTGCAGACCCGTTTCATTTCGGGCGCGTGGAAGACAGAGGTTGTGGCGACGGTGAAGCTCGGCGACGCGATGGACAAACTGCCCGAGGCGCTGAAGCTCGGCGACGGCAAGGTGATGCTCGTGCCATGAGGCAGGAAAACGGCGGAATCTTTTTCTGAAGATGCTGCAGTATATTGCTGATATCCAATATTGTTCCGAGCTTGAGCGGATTTGCGCGACGGTGTCCTGCCGGGATTCTCCCCCGATGAAACTTTTCATTCCCGTCCTTCGTCCTATCTCTCACAAGATGGAGGTTCGAACATGACAAACCTGTTTTATCCCGTTTCCCCGTTTGTGGCTGTTCTGGCCGCGTCGCTGGCGTTTTCGCCCGCCCGCGCCAATGACGCGGCCACGGCGCGCGGCGTCATAGAAAGCCAGATCGAGGCGTTTCTGGCCGACGACATGGCCACCGCCTATTCCTTCGCCGCCCCCTCGATCAAGCGCCTGTATCCGGATCAGGACCGCTTCTCCGCCATGGTCCGGCGCGGCTACGAGCCGGTTTACCGCCCGGGCAACTATGCCTTCGGCCGTGGCAAGATCGCGCCCGACGGCGCGGGCATGGTCCAGGAGGTGTTGATACAGGGACCTGACGGCGAGGACTGGACCGCGCTCTACTCGCTCGAGCGCCAGCCCGACGGCAGCTTCAAGATCAACGGCGTGCAGATGATCAAGGCCGCGGCCCCGCAGACCTGAGCTCCACAGGCCCACGGCGAACTCGTCCAGGCCTGTAGCCTGAATTCCATTGCACCTCTACAATGGCATGGCGGAACGATCGCCAGCTTGCCGCGTTGTCAGCGGATCGCCCGCCATTGCCAGCAAGCCCGGACCCGCCCTATGCTGGTCGCCACCTTGCGGACAGCTATTGCCACGAGGGGTGCAAAGGATGAATGGAGAATTGCCGTGAGTGTCGCCTTCACCAAGGAAGAAAGTTCCGAAACAGCCGCCGAGACGCTGCTGCCTGACCGGCCGATTTCCGAGCATCCCAATCTGGTCACGCTTGATGGCCTCAAGAAGCTGCAGGCCGAACTTGACGCGGCGCGTGCGGGTTTTGACGCGGCGAATGCCATCGAGGATGTCAACGAGCGCCGTCGTCAGCAGGCAGTGCCGCTTCGCGATGCGCGCTATTTCGCCGAACGCGTCCGCTCGGCCCAGGTGCAGCCCGACCCCGAGACCCATGACGCGGTCGCCTTCGGCTCGACCGTGACCTATACCCGCGACGACAATCCGCCGCAGACCTACCGCATCGTCGGCGAGGACGAGGCCGACCCCAAGCAGGGCGCGATCTCGTTCGCCTCTCCCGTGGCCCGCGCGCTGATGGGCAAGTCGGTGGGCGATGTGGTGGAGGTCAATGAGCAGGACCTGGAGATCCTGTCGATCGCGTGAACGCGCGGCGGGCGCAGGCTCTCATCCGGCACTCGCGGCGACAAGACGGAATTCTGCATGCACCCATATCCCCGCACGAGTGTTTCGCCGGGGTTTGGACCGATGCTGGCATTCCGGAGGACCGCACGCAGGCTTTGCCTCTGAAATTATGGTGAGTTGGGTGGCGCAACCCGCGCACGGCCCGAACTTCGCCGGATGCTGTCCCCATCCGACAGGCGGCTGCCGTTGCCTTGCCGCTCCGGCCCGGACGAGGCCAGCAGGACAAGGAGTTGAACGCGTCCGGCACGAATCCCGGGGTCAATGCCCCCAAGATCCGCCACAGGCCCGTCTCGCCGTCCCTACGCTGATCCCGTCTGACGACGGGCTCCGCAGGCGAGGGCAAGTCCGGTGGCTGGCTTGGCCGGCCCCGAAGGACCGGCTGCCAGCGGAGCACGCCGGCCTCCGCCTCCTCCCGGTTCCCGCCGCACGTTACGACGAGGCCGGGAGGCCTTCCTCCCGCCTAGACCACAGCGTCTGCGATCCATCCGGCGGCGGGAGTGCGATGATGATGGCACGGGTGCGGAAGGTGGGGATGAAACGAAGGGTCTTTTCGGCTAAGGGATTGGAATATCTGGGTGTGAGGCTGGTTTTTGTCCACGTTTTGGTGCGGTTTGACCCCTCGTTTCGTCATCCTCGGGCCTGTCACGAGGATCTGCTGGACTCTCGGGTTTCCCGTTGGACCGGTTGTACCGGGGCGACCGTCTGTAGACCCTCGCCACAAGGGCGAGGGTGACGGCCGCAGGCGGAGGATTATGCGCCGAGGGGCTGGACGGTGACGTTGGGGTGCGCGGTGGACGAAGCGTTTCGGTTTCCCCGTTTCGTGCGGGAAACACACCCTCGCCTCCCGTCACCTTGAAACCATCCTTGCGCGGCTGCACAATCAACAACCGAAGAACGCCAGCAGCAGGAACACAGAATTGCTCCGGACCGAACGATTGAATTTGCGCCCGTCACTTCGTGCCGATGTCGTTTCACTTTTCGAATTCCTGGGTGACGCCGAGGCGATGAAGTTCACCCATGTCGATGAAACACTGAGGCAGTGCCAGCGCCGGGTCATGGTTCACGAATGGCGGCGACGACGGGATGGTTGTGCGCCATGGGTCGCCTCAACGCGCCGGGATGACCGGATTATCGGGTGGGGTGGATTGTATCAGGATCCCTTTGAACCAGGCTGGGGCTTTGAGGTTGGCTACTATTTTCATCCCGACGCCTGGGGGCGCGGGTATGCGTCCGAACTCGTCAGCGCGGCGTTGGGCGTTGCGGATCACCAATTGCGCCTCCCGGAAGTCTGGGCGATGGTGCATCCGGAAAATCCTGGCTCACGGCGTGTGCTTGAAAAGGCGGGCTTCGAAGCGGTGCGATACATTGAGGAAAGAGAGCGCTTTCTGTTTCGCCGGTCACGGAGTGCTCCGGCAGACCTATGACCGGGTGGACAAGCACCTTCGCGCGCCCATCCGGCAGTGGTTTGCATGGGTGGTAAGGCTGGGCAACGTGGTGGGATTTTATGAAAGAGTCGGCGATGCTCCATTCGCCCCCTCATGGGGGGAGATTGATTGCTATCCCATCCGAAACAATGCCGACCGCGCCGTCGCAAACCATTTTCCCTCCTCGCCGAATCCGCTATGACACTCCGACGCGGATCTTGCCGTGACCAACCCCGCCAAGGACCTGTCGACCATGAACTTCCGGCTTGCCATTCTCGCCATCAGCGCCGCCTTTCTGTCCGCCTGCACCACCGCGTCGGTGCCCACCAACCCGCTGCAGGCGCGCTGGAACGGCAAGGAAGCCGGCGTGTTCTTTGCGGCCTATGGGCCTCCCGTGTCGGATACGGCGAGCGGGGCCGGGGCGATCTATATCTGGCGCGGCGGGTTTTCGCGGGGGCGGTCCTGCAGCGTCGAGCTGAAGGTCAACGGGGATTACCGGATCACCAGCATCCGCGCGCTGTCCGACCGGCCTGACCCGAAGGGTGGCCCGTCGCATTGCGCGAAGGTGCTCGACGCCGCCTGAACGCTTCAGGCACGCCCGGAAAGACCAACTCCCAACGAACCGGTTAAGGCCTGCTCAGCAGCGCAAGTCCGATGGCAATCCGCTTCATGGCATTGCTTTCCCCTACCCCAGCGGCGCGATATCGCCCCTCGCCCACATCTCCGTCGTCTCGGCGGAAAAATCCTCGAAGCGCTGCGCCTCGATCGCCGCACGGATGCCCGCCATCAGGTCCTGATAATAGGACAAATTGTTCCAGGTGATCAGCATCATGCCCAAAATCTCGTTGGAGCGGACCAGATGGTGCAGATAGGCGCGCGAATAGTCGCGCGCCGCCGGGCAATTGCTTTCCTCGTCGAGCGGCCGGTGATCCTCGGCGTGCCGCGCATTCTTGAGGTTGATCTTGCCGTGGCGGGTAAACGCCAGGCCGTGGCGGCCGGCGCGGGTCGGCATGACGCAGTCGAACATGTCGATGCCGCGCCCGACCGATTTCAGAATGTCGTCGGGCGTGCCGACGCCCATCAGGTAGCGCGGCTTGTCTGACGGGAGAGCCGGACAGGTCACGTCGAGCATGTCGAGCATCACCGCTTGCGGCTCGCCCACGGCCAGGCCGCCGACGGCGTAGCCCTTGAGGTCGAGGCCTGACAGCGCCTGCGCCGAGCGCTCGCGCAGTTTGGGCACATCGCCGCCCTGGACGATGCCGAACATCGCCTTGCCGGGCTGGTCGCCGAACTGGGTCTTGCAGCGCTCCGCCCATCTGAGCGACATTTCCATGGCGCGCTCGATCTCGGTCTCGCTTGCCGGCAGCCGCACGCATTCGTCGAGCTGCATCTGGATGTCGGAGCCGAGCAGGCCCTGGATCTCGATCGAGCGTTCCGGGCTCATTTCGTGGCGCGAGCCGTCGATATGGGACTGGAAGGTGACGCCGTGCTCGTCGATCTTGCGAAGCGCGGACAGCGACATCACCTGGAAGCCGCCGGAATCGGTGAGGATCGGATGGGGCCAGCCGGCGAAGCTGTGCAACCCGCCAAGCCGCGCCATGCGCTCGGCGCCGGGCCGGAGCATGAGATGATAGGTGTTGCCCAGGATGATGTCGGCGCCGGTGCCGCGCACCTGATCCATATACATGGCCTTCACCGTGCCGCCGGTGCCCACCGGCATGAAGGCCGGCGTGCGGATAAGCCCACGCGGCATGGAGATTGTCCCGAGCCGCGCCTTGCCGTCAGTGGCCGTCAGCTTGAACTGGAAGGTCTCGGTGATCTGGGGCGTGTCAGGGGTCACGTCTTGCTCCGGAACAGCAGCGACGCGTCGCCATAGGAATAGAAGCGGTAGCCGGTGTCGATCGCATGGCGGTAGGCCGCACGCATGGTCTCGAGGCCGGAAAAGGCCGAGACCAGCATGAACAGTGTCGAGCGTGGCAGGTGGAAATTCGTCATCAGAACGTCGACGGCGCGAAACTGGTAGCCGGGCGTGATGAAGATGTCGGTCGGGCCGGACCATGGCCGGATCACGCCGTCCTCGCCGGTCGCGCTTTCCAGCAGCCTGAGCGATGTGGTGCCGACCGAGACGATGCGGCCGCCGCGCGCATGCACCGCGTTGAGCGCGCTTGCCGTCTCGGCGCTGACATGGCCGATTTCCGAATGCATCAGGTGGTCCGTGGTGTCGTCGGCCTTGACTGGCAGGAAGGTGCCGGCGCCGACATGCAGCGTGACGAAATGGCGCGAGACGCCGCGCGCGTCGAGCGCCGCGAAGAGATCCGGCGTGAAATGCAGCCCGGCCGTGGGGGCGGCGACGGCGCCGTCTTCGCGGGCGTAGATGGTCTGGTAATCGAGCCGGTCCTGCGCGTCCTCGCCGCGTTTCGACGCAATATAGGGCGGCAGCGGGATGTGGCCCACGGCCATGATCGCCTCGTCGAGCGCCGGGCCGGACAGATCGAAGATCAGCTCGATCTCGCCGCCCTCGCCGCGCGCCCCTGCCGTGGCGTCGAGCACGCCCGCAAGGCAGGTTGCGCCGTCGCCGCCGAAGCTCAACCGGTCGCCTTCCTTCACGCGCTTGCCCGGACGGACAAAGGCCTTCCAGCGGTCGGGGCCTGAGCGCATGTGCAGCGTGGCGGAAATGCGGGATTGATTGCCGTCGCGGCTGCGGAAGCCTTCGAGCTGCGCCGGGATCACCCTGGTGTCGTTGAACACCAGCGCGTCCCCGGGCTCGAGCAGTCGGGCAAGGTCGGTGACGGTGAGATCGGCGAGCCTGCCATCGGCATCGACGCTGAGCAGCCGGGCGCTGTCGCGCGGGACTGCCGGCCGGAGCGCGATCTGCTCCTCGGGAAGGTCGAAATCAAACAGGTCTACCCGCACAGGCCGTGCCCCAAAAAAGAGAAACGCGCGGAATTCAATGGCGCGACGCCACCGAATCCCGCGCGCAAGACATGCTTCAAGCCTTGGCGTCGGCCGCGACCTTCATCGAGACGATCTTGTCGGGATCGATCACGGGCTCGCCGCGCTTGATCTTGTCGACATTGTCCATGCCGGACGTGACCTGGCCCCAGACCGTGTACTGGCGGTTCAGGAAGCCCGCATCGTCAAAGCAGATGAAGAACTGGGAATTGGCCGAATGCGGATCCTGCGAGCGCGCCATCGAGCAGGTGCCGCGGGCATGGTTCATGTTGGAGAATTCCGACTTCAGGTTCGGCTTGTCGGAGCCGCCCATGCCGGCGCGGCGCGGATCGAAGGACGAGCCGTCCGACTTGCCGAACTTGACGTCGCCGGTCTGCGCCATGAAGCCGTCGATCACGCGGTGAAACACCACGCCGTCATAGGCGCCTTCGCGGGCCAGTTCCTTGATCCGGGCGACATGGCCGGGTGCCAGATCCGGAAGCAGTTCGATGGTCACCTGGCCCTTGGTGGTTTCCATGATGAGCGTGTTTTCGGGATCCTTGATCTCCGCCATGGGTCTCTCCTGTGTTTTGATTTCGTGGTGGGTCAGCCGCCGGAGCGGACCTTGATCATGCGGTCGGGATCGGTGACCGAGCCGTTGTTGTTGGGATTGCCGCGCTTGATCTGGTCGACCAGCTCCATGCCTTCGGTGACCTTGCCCACGACCGTGTACTGGCCGTTGAGCCCGGGGGCCGGGGCGAACATGATGAAGAACTGCGAATTGGCGGAATTGGGGTTCTGCGATCGCGCCATGCCGACGGTGCCGCGTTCGAATGGAATATCGGAGAATTCGGCCTGCAGGTCGGGCTCGGACGAACCGCCCATGCCGGCTTGGCCAGGCTTGAAGCCGTCTTCCATGTCGGCGAACTGCACGTCGCCGGTCTGGGCCATGAAGCCCTCGATCACCCGGTGAAAGGCGACATTGTCATACTCGCCGGCGTCGGCGAGCGCCTTGAGACGGGCCGCATGCTGCGGCGCCACGTCTTCGGCCAGATCAATGACGACATTGCCGGATTCAAGTTCGATGGTCAGCGTGTCGGCGCTTGCCAGGGTGGTCGAGGCCAGGCCGAAGGCAAGGCTTGCTGCGAGAAGAAGACGTGAAGAACGCATGGGAGCTCCATTGAAAAGGCCGGCCCGGATGCATCCCGCACCCTGCGGCACTCGTTTGACATACCGCGGCAAGCTTGGCAACGCCGCGGCGAAGGCTAGAGCGCCTTGCGTCCACTTGGACGCACAAAGGACGCTCCATCTCTTGAGTCCAGAGCATCTTATCTGCGTTCAGGCGATTTCGCCTGATCGCAGGATGCTCTGGTGAAGTCACGAAGTCCGTGCTGCGAGCGCCCTCTGCACCACAACCGGAACGAACGGCGAGACATCACCGCCCATCTTTGCGATCTGGCGCACAAGCGTGGCGGTGATATGGCGGGATTCGGGATAGGCGGGGAGAAATACGGTGGTGACGTCCGACGCCATCGCCCGGTTCATGCCGGCCATCTGCATTTCATAATCGAGATCCGTGCCGTCGCGCAGCCCGCGAACCAGAAGCGTCGCTCCGGCTTCCCGGGCGGCGTCGACCACCAGCCCGTCAAAGGCGATGACGCTGACATTGCCGGCGCGTTCGGAAAATTCGCTTCTCACCACATGGTCGGCCATGCTGGCGCGCTCGTCGAAGCTGAACAGCGGGGTCTTGCCCGGGTGCACGCCGATGCCGATGACCAGTTCGTCGCACAGCGCCAAGGCCTGGTCGAGCACATCGATGTGACCATTGGTCATGGGATCGAAAGACCCGGGATAAAACGCGATGCGCATGACTCAAATCCTGTTGACAGGGCCTTTTGTCATGTCGCCGGGTGCGCATCAAGGGGAAACAGGGCTGCCGGGGCGCAGGCCGGCCGGACCGGAATTCCGGCCTGCCGGGCTCCGGAGGTCAGAAATCGGCGCTCGACAGCCAGATCAGGTTCTTGCGGTGCTTCTTGTAGGCTCGGATGGCCGCGGTTTCGATCTGCGCCCGCCGCCGGTCGAAGGCTGCAGGGTAATCGGTCTCGGCCGAGCGGGTGAGCCCGTCGATCTGTTCGAGCGCCGGGGCCTCGAGCACGAAGCGGACTTCCATCACGCCGTCATAGCCCGAGAAGCGGAAGGTCCCCGCCTCCTCGTCGAAGCTGCTCATCTGGTTGGGAAAGCCTAGCATTGCCGGGCCGCCGCGTGCCCGGCCGGACAGGCCGTCACTTCTTGGTTTTCTTCTGGAACGGATTTGTTTCCAGCTGCTTGACGGCGGAACCCAAGGTCGGCGCGGCCTTGGCTTCGGCCTTGTCCTTCTTCGGCTTGCGGATTTCCTTGCTCGATCTCATTTGACCCTTGGCCATGATATGTCCTGTTTCCGGGGATACCCCCGAACCGGGTTCGGTTCGGACAAGGGCATCGCCACATCTGTGTATGCTCTGGTGGTGACGCTGCCACGGGCCTCGGACGGCCGGCGGCAGTCGCCCTATCAGCTGCTCTTGACGGTCTCGATCAGCTCGAGATTGCTGCCCTGCTCGACGCGCTCGTGACCCTGCTCGTCATTGCGGATCCGGTATTGCGGCTTGCCGCCATTGTCGGGCAGGCGCAACAGCACCGTGAATTCGGTCGGGGTGCGCGGCGACAGGCCGACGCGGGATTGGAGCGAGACCTGCTGCCCCTTGGTGAAAACATTCTTGGCCATTTTTCAGTCCCAATACATATCGTGCCCAAGCGAGCGCGATCACGCTGCCTGCGGGTTTTTCATTCGGTGTCGAAGAACAAGCGAAGAGCCTGAGAACCGATCGATGGCGGTATGCTGGGCGCTTGAAAGATAACGCAAGATACATGCGCCTTAATTGCGGCTTATACAAGGCCAAACTGCCCTGTCCGGCTGGGTCGACCCGGCCGGCGGGGCGAAACGCCGGCCGGAATGGTGGCTGGAATGTCGGCTGGAATTTTGCAATGTGTCAGGAACAAATTCACCGCCAGACCGTTGATTGAAATACTCGTCGTCCGGCCTCCACGGCAAACCCGGACCCGAGCCCCGCAAGCCGCCTCCCGCGGCAATCCGGAATAAATGAATGAAATCCCGCAAGAGCGTGCCATACTGAAGGCGCGAGATACCGAATGCCATTTGCAGCGCCGCGCCGGGCGATGCGGCAGCCGACGGAAAGCCGCGGTGACGATCGATATGTTCTAGTAAAAAAGGGAATGGCATGCTCATCAGATTTGGTTTCGAGATTATCGTCGACTGTCCTGCCCCGGTTCCCATGCTGCTGGCGCTGTCGACGCACACCGAGTTCAACGGCCGGCTGATCGGTTCGGATTATGTGCGCACCACCGCCATGACCCCGATCGCAGTCTATGTCGACCGCTACGGCAACCGCATCTCGCGCGCCGTGGCCGACACCGGCACCACCACCTTCTGGTCCGATTGCGTGGCCGAGGTCTCCGGCGCGCCGGACAATGTGCCGTCCTTCGCCATCCAGCATCGGATCGAGGACCTGCCCAGCGACACGCTCGGCTTCCTCACCGCCAGCCGCTACTGCGATTCCGATTCGCTGGGTAATTTCGCCTGGTCGAATTTTGGCAACACCCAGGAAGGCTGGCCGCGGGTGCAGGCGATCTGCACTTTCGTCCACAATCACGTGACCTTCGGCTACAAGTTTGGCCGCCCCGACAAGACCGCGCGCGACGTGCTGGAGGAGAAATCCGGCGTCTGCCGCGATTTCGCCCATCTCGGCGTCAGCCTGTGCCGGGCGATGAACATTCCGGCGCGCTACGCCAGCGGCTATCTCGGCGACATAGGCGTGCCGGATTCGGGCTTTGACGATTTCTGCGCCTGGTTCGAGGTCTATCTCGGCGGCAGCTGGCACACGGTGGACGCGCGCTACAACGTGCCGCGCATCGGCCGCATCCTGATGGTGCGCGGCGCGGATGCCGCCGACGTGGCGATGATCACCTCGTTTGGCGCCTACCAGCTGTCCTCTTTCCGGGTCTGGACCACCGAGCTCGAGGAAGGCTTGAGCGACCAGGAGATCATGGCGATGTTCGACACCCTGCCCGAGCCTCGCCCCGGCGGGCCGGATTTCGGCACGGCGCTGCCGGGCGCGGTGCACCTGACCTGAGGCGGGGCCGGAGGACGGACGGGCGCTCAAGCAAACTCCAGGCGTTCAGGCCCTCTCCGGGGCGTTCTCGCATACTCCGTCAGGCCGGACTCGATCCGGCATCCAGCCAGCCCAAGTCCTTGGGTTGAAAAGAGTCTTCTACCGCGCGGACGCGCGGTCGCTTGATCCCGGCTCGTGGGCCGGGATGACGAAACGAAGGGGCGCAGCCCACCTCACCCGTTCCTTGGGCATGGTCGCGACAGGAGAACCGAGATCGGCACGGTCCCCTCCGCCGTCCTCCTCGGGCCTGTCCCGAAGATCTGCTGGACCGTCGGTTCGAACGCTGGTCCAACTGTCTTGGAGCGGTCGCCCGTAGGTCCTTGGCACGACGGCCGAGGATGACGAGACGAGGAGCCGGAGCCCGCCTCCAAATCTTCGGCGCGAGGGCTCAAGTCCGCAAAGCCGGAGAGGGATTGCCTCCGTTCGATGGCGACATGCATACAGCGCGTCCCTCCTAACCATACATTATCCATAATCTCATTCAGGTTAGGTTCATTCAGGGTTTGTCATGGTGTTGGCAATGAAGATGGGTGCGTAGGAAGGAAACCGCCATGACCATAGCTCTTGCATTGCTTGCCGTAGCGATCGTCGTACTGTTCTCTGGCCTGGTGCTCGGAGCATTGCGCCGTCAGATTCCTGAAGAGCAGGCTGAAGCCGTCTGGATCAAATCCAGATAGTCTTCGTCGGCCAAGTATCCTCCAGGCTTCCAGCCCGGTTCGCGGTCCTATCCGTGGGTCGGGCTTTTTGCTGGCGCTGATGCCCCCGCCCCCTCGCCCGCCTGGCAGGCGTCCCGCCGGGGGCTCATATGGCTGTCCTCGCGCGCCTGCCACTGTTTCATCAAGGCCGCCCGGCGCTGCGGATAGCGCACCGGTTCCGGCGTCAGGCTGACGATGCGGTCGGCGCGGAAATGGCGAAAATCATTGCGCAATTCGCACCAGGCGACGATCATCCGGGCGCGGTCGAAAAAGGCCAGCGCAATCGGCCAGATGGTGCGCCGGCTGGCCTTGCCGTTGACGTCGGCATAGGCGATGGTGAGCTTGCGGTTCGAACGAATGGCGTCGCGGATCAGAGGCAATTCGCTCTCGCCCGCAGTCCACCGCTCGCGCGGAACGATCAGCAGAGTGGACTCGTCGAGCCCGGCCTTGAGATCGTCGGGCAGCACGGCTGCGATCTTGGCGAGCGCGTTGAGCGCCGCAGCACCCAGCGGCTGGTCGGCCTGCCCCGCCACCCAGCGCGAGCCCAGCACAAGCGCCTCGATCTCGTCCTCGGAAAACATCAGCGGCGGCAGCATGAAGCCCGGCTTGAGCACGAAGCCCACCCCCGCCTCCCCGTCAATCGCCGCCCCTTGCGCCTTCAGCGCCTCGATGTCGCGGTAGATGGTCCGAAGCGACACGCCAAGCTCGGCTGCCAGCGTCGCCCCGCTCACCGGGCGCTTGTAGCGCCGGAAGGCCTGCAGAAGATCGAGAAGACGGGCGGCGCGGGACAATTTCGGGTTCCGGGGTGGGTGGCAATGCGCGAGTGTAGCATGGCATGCTGACAGATTGTGGCAGGAGTGGAGAGGCGGCGGGCTATCGGCAAATCTTGTGTATTGCTTAAAAGCAACTGATTCATTCATACCACAACTGTCGGATGATGACCCGCCCAAAGCGGCCATTCGTGCGCGAAGAAAAAATTCGAAACGTGACAAAATACGCACTTCAGGGTAGAAAAGCCCGACGGAACATATTGGGAAGACGATGTTCAATTTATTGATGTTCAACTTAGATTGGAACTCAGGTAGGGCGACTGTACCAATAGGGCGAATGTTCGAATACACCGACGATCATGTTGCCAGTCAATTCCTCCATGAGGGTAACCCAATGATCGAACGTCTCACTGCCCTGCCGTGTCTGTTCTGCGAAGAAGGGGTTACCGATGAAGTCGCATACGTCGGTCAAATCAATCGAGCGCGAATTGCTGGTAGAGACTTGGCCTTGGAGATAAGTCTCGACTCCGAGGTGCCACCGCTGCAAAACCACGTAATTTATGCAAATCGCATAGAGCTTGACATGCCACATGACTTCGAATTCTCGCGCAACCACTGGGCAGTAAAGGACATCGACCTGTATCGTTTCATGCTTCGAAATGTTCGACCTCGCCGTCAGCGCCCCGCGGTGTTCCAGATCCCAGAGCACGAGAACATCGAGTCTACTCTTGCCTCGGCTATGATGCCCTTCGATGCTAGTTTTGTTGCTGTTTATGAAAGCATCCAAGACGCGGCGACTAGCGCCGGTTTGCGTTGTCGCCGAGCGGACGACATCTGGGAGAACGCTGCGATCATTCAGGATGTGGTTGCCCTAATTGACAGGTCTCGTGTAGTAATATGCGACTGCACAGGACGAAACCCAAATGTCTTTTACGAGGCGGGCATTGCGCACACACTTGGGCGTGAGGTGATCCTTATCACTCAAAACGAGCATGACATTCCCTTCGACCTTCGACACCTTCGGTATGTTCGCTACCTGAACAACGTGGAAGGACGCACTGCATTGACCGCCGCATTGCAGGCAAGGATGCAAACCATAATTGGACACTAACAAACCGCAACAATGTTTCAGACGGGCCAATCACATTTAGAGTCGGTCCAGAAAGTTATTCAATTTGAACAGAGCCTTCGCAGCATGAGGCGAATAGAGGCGAGTTTGAGGAATGCGAGCGCGTTGCGCGACAGGTTCTCGAAGTCCTTGGCCAGCCTACGGCAT